>Ga0099824_1007102_pt1 | contig 15008 bp, 3 predicted proteins | sample SiratrowhiteBW_FD_76837 | JGI IMG/M metagenome (GOLD analysis project Ga0099824, IMG submission 76837) | Root nodule microbial communities of legume samples collected from California, USA - Siratro white BW | ecosystem: Host-associated > Plants > Roots > Nodule | place: USA: California...
TATAAATAAATATAAATTATATATATATATATATATATATATATATATATATATATATATATATTGTCTTTGTAAAAATAAATAGAATTTAAAATTATTTGTTAAATATGATGGTTGAGTAAAGGAAAATAAAAAGACAATCAATTGTAAATAGATAAATTCATGATATCTTAGATAATTTTTTATTTTTTATATTTTTGAAAAAAAAATATTTTAAACACTTAAGATATATCATCTCACAAAATAAATCATTTTTCTAAATTTAAAGAATAAAAAGTATCGGTTCAAGAAATAGGATAGACATTTAAAAAAAAATTATTTTTTCTATTATTTTTTTTTAAATATACTGGTTATCTGGCTTGCGGGTCTTAAAGGAAAAAAAAAATTGTTGTTGTCCAGCATGAACACGTGACCTAGACTAAATCCCAAAACAAAACAAGAGAGTTGTGTCCAACGCAACTGACGTGAGCAGATCATCTTGGCACATCGAAACTCATAAGATTACACAAACCCATGTAATAACATCTTATATCATTCAAACTTTTATCTACATACAAGTATCAACATCTATTCAAGGTTTAACATGCTTCAAAAAGTCTCCATATACATCAAACCTATGTACAACTAGATACATAATAAAAGAAAAATGAAACTAATAGCCTATATGTCTTAAGGTGTTTTTGAACTTGTATTTGCATATGCTTGTGTACATACTACTGTCATCGCATTTCACAATATAACAAGATAAACAATGGTAAGTTAGTGAAATAATATTTCAAATCGTGAAAGTAAAATAAAATAAATAGATTTACAATTCATGTTTGGTTATAAATTTAAGAATTTAAATATCATCCCTCATAATACAACTAGGTCTATCATCTAATCACAATCCTTTATACTCTATTCCAAGCATATTGATTTCACATAAATTCATTTGCAATCACCCTACCTTAATTTTATTTTAATTCAAGTACTCTGATTTCATTTTAATCAAAATGATTGCATTTGAACTCATCATTTAGTCATAACACATATCATATCATTTCAACTATAGTGATGGTCTCATATCAAAATGGTTACATATGAACCTATCATTCAGTTATATCATTTCAACCATACTGAAACGTATAGATTCATTTGCAACTATGATATCTTGATTTCCTTTGAATCTCAATATTCTAGATTTAGTTCAACCAAAATGGTTGCATGTGTATCAATAATTTAGTCACCATATGCATCATTTAGTTTTCATCATGCACAACCATATCTATTCTACAATTCACAATTAGTATTCAAAATCAACTCTTTTCTATCAAGCTATCAATATCAAAGTAAATATACATAATCAACCAATTTCATCATAAAACTTCTTTGAAATAAAAATTAAAATCTTTGAATTTTTATTTAATTAAATAAAATTACGAAAGAATTACATGAAAAAATATTTATCATTTTTAAAACTCGCATAATATATTATTAGATATAGTAAAGGGAAGGTTCCAAATAATAGAATAAAATTATCAAGGAAGATCAAATTTAGGGAAAAAATCATAAATATTTATTTGAAGAATAAATTACACTAATAATTTCTAATATTGTTACATTTTCAATATATTGATTATCTTTAACTAATATAATTTAAAATATTCATGAAAATATATTAATTATCTTTAACTAATATAATTTAAAGTCTCCATAATTAATAAATACGGGTGTCAAAAGTGTTAGAGTGATTCTTCCTCCACCTTCATGCATTGTTTCTTCATCCGTACTTTTAAAAAATACCAATTTTTTTAAAAAGTTATGCAATTTAGAATGTAATTTTTACATTTTGTATTTTGAATTATATAATTTAAAATACATTTTTTATTTTAGACTATATAATCTAGAATACAATTTTTTTAATGTTCTAGTACAATTCAGAATATAATTTTTGTATTAATCTGAAATATATTTTTTTATTTCTATACAATTTTTTTTAGATTGCACAATTCAAAATATAAAAAATTGTATTCTAGATTATACAATTAAAATAAAAAAATAAATTAAAAATTATAATTTGGATTAGGCAGTTGCTTTACACTAAATAAAATTGTGATCAACACTATATAGCATTAATGAAACGTTCGAAATACTCTTTAGTCTTACCAATGTCAAACTAGGATCTCTCCTCCTTTATTTTTCTTTGTGGTCCTACCTTCTCGTCTCCATGTTATCTATCACCGAAACTCTTCATCGTTACATTGTCTTTGCTTTCAATAGTTCAACCTTCCAAAATTTGGATTTTGAAACTTAACTCACAACAAAAAGAGTTTTCCGTAACTATTAAAGGGTTAAACGGTGCTTCTCCACTCATCTTAGAGGTGCTCTAATGTTCTTTTGCTTGTCTGAATAGTGCTTTGATATTCCTTTCCCTTGTCTTTAGGTGCTGTGCTGCTTTTCCCGCTTGTCCTGTCCGCTAATGTTCCATTATTTAATCGGTTGTTATAGGTCTTAGATTCTAAAAATATTATCTATTATAAAAGTATCTAATGCTTTCTTCTTTTTAATTCTGTTTTGAACCTAATATTATATTCTTTTGCTGTTCTGCTTTCTTATTCTTCGTTCTTTCTTACAATAACTCACCACCATCATACCTACCACCTTCAATCGACTTATACTGTATTGCAAATAGTAATGTCAAGAATAGTTAGGGGATTAAGAAGCGAGTGTTCAAGGTTTATTTAATTTTTTCACTAAGGGTATAATAGTCATTTTGGTTGAGTCTATGTAGGTGCAATAAGAAAGTATGGAGGTTAAAAAGTTAATCAAAGTGTTAACTTAGGCGGTTGCTTCCTGCACCCCCATTATTTACTTCTTGCACTCCATAATTGAGAGAGAAGGATAAAGCTGGTGGTGGCTCGCCAGAGGTAAAGCAATATCTTTGTCTTTGTAGGTGGGTTCCGTCCCACTTGGTTTGAAAATTCCTTGTTGCAAGTTTTGAAAATTCCTTTTACTTTATTTTAAGTTTGATTTAGGGTTAATTTGGGTTTGATTTTGGTGAAAAAATTTTGTTTTGATTAAAGAAAGTTTTTGTTGTTGTTGGTCTATTGATCTCTGACGGTAGAGTGACCTGCAGCGGTCAGCTGTGTCACTGTGCGTAAGGCGCAGGTGCGAAACTTTTTTTTCGTTTCCGGAAAGAAAATTATGGGAATCTTACGAAATTCTGTTTCCAGAGAAACATTTGGTGGACAAAAATACCTTAATTATGGAAAAATAATTCCAAAACATGTTACCATAATAAAGTTTCCAAACATATTTCCAAAAAAATAAATAAATTTTAAAACTTAAATTAAATTTCAGGAAATAATATTTCGAAATTAATTTTTTCACCTTCAAATTTTTTTTCGAAATACAATTTTGAAAGTCATTTTTATACCCTAAAATTTATTCCAAAATGTCAATTTCAGAAGCTATTTTTATTTCTTCAAGGATAGGACTGGTGCTTTAAAAATACGATGGGTGCTGAAAGCAATTGGCGTTAACTTGATCTATTTTAATCTGACTTGTTATTGGCCCGTAAAAAAATAGTGTAGGTGGACTATATTATAAAATTGGTTATTAAGTTATAATATTATTGTACATTTACATCTTCTAAATAATACAATATAAAAAGTTAATCTTTTAATTATTTTTTATTTAAACTTTTAATTTAGAATAATAATCAACAAATCAGATCAAAGTGGGTTTAAAAATACCAATTCACCCTGTTAAATTAGTGACAGAGCCGATCTGTCAAGCCCACTTTGTCATCCTGGTTTGAAACAATATTGTTTAAATCACAATATTTCATATACACGAAAGAAGATACGATTTATAATAAAGTTCTCTAAAAAGGAAAAGATTATAGAAATCTACCATTGTAGATTAAATTCAACTTTTGGAAAAAGCAAACACGTGAAAACAATGAAATACAATTTTTTTCCAATTTCTAAAAATGGTATGCCATGAAACATTACCTTCCTTTTACTAAGAGGAGAGTGTAAACCAAAAGGAAACCTTAATTTACTCTGAACATAAAAAAAACAAAGGCGAAACAACATTCTTAGGAAAAAGAAAATTGATATACCACAACATCCTAAGCCAAGAAAGATCAAGCATTTTTACATTCAAAATGAGATGCTTTATAAGTGTAGAAGGGTATTACGATACCTGATTATCAATAACCAACTTAAGATGTTGAAGGAATGTATAGTTTTAAATAGCAAATCCTCTCAAAGGAAACAAGTATATGACTTTGGACTACAAAAATAGATGGACCTTGAAAACAGCATTTATAAGAAAGGGGCAAAAGCACAAAACATTTAGTTTGCCCTGGGGGTTGCCCATTCAACTCTAAGTATGAGATTGTCGTAGCCATAGCCATTGAGCTTGCTGATAGCTCTTTGCGCATCTTCCCTGTTCACAAAGTTAACAAAGCCAAAGCCCCTGCTCATGTTAGTCTTCTGATCAATGGCAACATAAACTCTGCTTACAGGACCAAAAGGGCGGAACAGCTCCAGCAAATCGGGCTCTCTTGTGTCTTCAGAGAGGTTGGTTACCCTCACAGAGTTCTCATCGTTCCTGCGCCGCATATCAGACCCACTACTCCTCTCAGCCCCCGCCCTCATACCAGGAGGCACGTAGGCTCCCTTGGTTGCACCACCTGTTGCCGCTGCAACATCTGCTGTTGCAGGCTTATCCACGAATCCCTCAGATGGTGGGGCCAGATCCTTGTATGGACATCTTGAGGTCCAGTGATCACCCTTCTTCCCACAAGTCCTACACACCATCAGAACAGCACCTTTCTGGAATTGAGCCAAGGGGTCTCCACCACTCTTCGGCTCCTCTGTTTTGGAGCCTGTTTAAATCACAGAAACACAGTAATTACATACTCATGATAGATAAGTAATCCTATTATAATTACTTAGAAGATATCTACACACTGACCTCAAGTTCACGTCTTCACTCTCATGCACAAACACAGGTTTTTAAAAACCCAGTAATTTAAGTCCTTTCTCACTGTTTTTTTGGTTTTAAAACTACTTCCCTATTGTTTTTACAGTTTTCAGCAATCAATTTCTCATCCAAAAATCAAAAAACAGAATCGACTGAGATATTTTCTTTTCTTGTTTAGGGTTTCATGATGTTCAACATCTTCCACAATTCAACAATCAGCTTTGAACAATGTTATTTAGTTACATTTGAAAACTAAAAGCATTTTTTGAAAACAGGAATTGAAGACACCCAACCGCTCTTAAATAAAGTGTTCAGATATAAGTATCGGAAAACCAAATTGAAAGTCCAAAAAAATGCTACAAATAGAGCCATATCATGATGTATCTGAAGGTTATCCAGAATTGTGAACAGAAAGAAGTGATTCAATGATGTATTTTCTTCAATAGCTTATTACCACAGACAACAGTGCAATTAAGGAAGAAAACAGAGAAATTGTAATGAAAATGGTAATAAAAGGTGGATTCCGCAGAGAGATGTTACCGAGAGGCTTGGGGCGTTCGAGGAGGATCTCTTCCGTGGAGACCATGGTGAGGCGGCTGCCGACGTCTTCGTGGACGGCGTCTCCGAACTTGGGCCAGGAGCGTCGCTCGACGGCGCGTTTGCTGAGACGCGCGTTGGCAAGCTTGCGGGTGCGCGTGGTGGTGGTGATCTTGACCTTGTTGCCGTCGTCGTCGAACTTGTACTCGATGACCTTCTTTATGCCGTTGTCGTCGGGCCCTATGACCTGGCGCGGCGGGAGGAGGAAGTCGAGATCCTCGCCGTCGTCCTCCTCGAGCTCGCCCCAGCGCAGCTTGGTGGGTTCCCCTTGATGCGCCATTTTCTTCTTCTCTCTTCTCTTAAATTATCTTCTCTGTGGCTTCGCTAGTCCCTTCCACAGTCCCTCTAAGCGAGAAAGAAAGAACCACCGCGGATTGTAGAATGAAAACCTGCTTTTGTGTTTAGGGTCTGATCTCTTCCCCACTCATTGGGTCTTGGGCTCCCATAAGGCCCAATTTCCGATTGAATAAGCCCAATTGCTTCCCATCACAAATCTTTTATAATTATAATACATTTCAAAACATTTATTACAATATTTAAACATTAATAAATATATTTATGAATAAGATATTAAACATTAAAAAAAATAAGGTTATACGTGAAAATTTATCGTATCAAAATTTTATTAATATTAATTTTATGAGAAAGACTATTATAATAATATATATTATATCTTTTTTTTTTCATTTTTTCAAAGTAATTTTACAAATGTATTTTTGTTGTTCTATAAATACTCTTAAGTAATGAAGTAAAATTATGTTTATTTTGTACTGTGTCTAATTCCTATATTAAATTAATATATTTTTTAATTAATCCTCAATTTTAATTAAAGAAAACAAGATAGTCTTTACTTGTTTAAGAGTGGATAACATGAATATGAACAATAAAATTTTAGAGAGCTAAGAAAAACAAAAGGATTACTTCATCATAGATACAACAAAAATTAACTCTAAAGTTTTAACAAGATCTTAAGAATTATTTTTCTATCTTGTAAGAAGATGAAAATATAATAATAATAATAATGACAATAAAATAAGAAGTACACTATTTTGGGTTTTAAGGCCAAAGTCTATATTACTTTTGGACGGAAATGAAGATGAGGATTCTGTTAAATTAGTTAAGCAGTTTTAAACAATTTTTTTGACTCGTTTTGATTTTTCTATTTAAATAGAGTTGTTTCTCTTTTTATTGTAAGTCTTTTAGAGATAAAATAAAGTGTTCCAGAATGTCTTTTTTCGATTAAATGAAAGCAAAAAACAATTGAAGCTCTTTACCTGTTAAAATCTTTATATCATCTAATATAGTATTAGAATGGGTATATCTCACTTTGCCTTCACTACGCAAGGCTTTTGCAAAATAAATAAGTTTGTTTTATCTCGTTCTTTCTTATTGATTGTTTCTTTTAAAAAAAGTATATAGAGTCTCTTGAATATCTTTTTTGTTTTTCTTGATTTATTTTACCATGAGTACTTCAAAGGTTGAACTACAAAACAATATAAAATAAAAAAAACCCATACAGTCCATATTATTATCTTCATTTAAGGGAGAACTATGGCATGATCCTTGTCAGTCCTTAACTTAATGGAAACAATTATCATTCACATCCTAGGGTTGTGATTCTTTCAAAAAAAAATAAGTAGAAGTTTGTGGTGGATGGAAGCATTGAGGCTCCAGCTTAGATAGATTCTCTAGAAGCATATGAAAGATACACCAAAAATACATGGATACTTGATTCAAGTGCAGTAGACCAGGTAACATGCACTACACAATATTTTTCAAATTTTCATAAAATAAAACCTATATTTGTATAACTTTCAAATGGAGCATATGTGACTGTTGATCATTATGGAAAAGTTTACTTTTCTAAACATTTCTTTTTAACAAATGTTCTTTATATTCTATATTTTAATTTCAACCTTATATTTGTGCAACACATGATTTCATCTTTAAATTGCATTCTAATTTTTGGTCACAAGCTTTGCCAGATACAAGATACAAATTCATGAAGGATGATTGGGAGAGTTGAACTACAAAATGGGCTTTATTACCTACAGGCCAGAACAAACAGTTTTACTACCAATCTTATTAGTTCTGGTCTTGTTGTCAACAATGACATTGATGTTTGGCATAATAGGCTCGGACATCCTTTTGGTGGTGTTTCATATAATATTTGTAGTAAACTTTCTTATGTTCATTTTAATAAAAATAATGGTTGTGAACCATGTCATCTTGCTAAGCAACACAAGCTTCCTTTTACTATGAGCAATTATGTTTCTAAGCATGTGATGAGTCATTATTTTCTCTTATTTATTTGTCTTTATTTTCCTATTTTTATTAGTGATTTATGCTTAAATGACTATTATTTTCTCAATTTCATTATTTGGGCTTCATATACCAGAAATTCGTAATTTTATTTAATTTGGATTTTCTAAGCTAATTTTATTATTATTTTCAGTGCAGATTTGGAATTTTATTAGGCGTGGAAATTAATTATGGGATTAAAGAGGAGCGGTCACATTATCAGTTTTTATTTTTAGTTTTTATTTTCAGTTTTTATTCGTTGGACCAGAATTGAATAAAATTAGGCCCATTAGGTTTAGTGTTGAGCACTTATTTAAGTGTAATTGAATAAAATTAGGCCCATTAGGTTTAGTTTTGAGCACTTATTTAGGTCTAGCCGCCTGTTACAAAGAGGGAGGCAAACAAAGAAGCATACAGTTCTTTATTCTCTGCTTTTGGGATTCAGTTTGTTCTCTCTCTAGAAAACTGGTTCTGTATTTATTTTCTTTTATGTGTAATTATGTTCTGTTTTTGTTTCAATTCAATTTTGTTTTCTATTTTAATTCAATTTCGTTTTTTATTTTAATTCAATTTCGCTTTCTATTTTAATTTCGTTTTGTGTTTAATCTTCTTTTGCTTTATTTGAATTTAATGGAAGGCTAATTTATAAGGTTATCCTTTTGATTGAGATTGTCATGAAGCTTTGAGATTGTTGTTGTGTTATTTTTCTCTCTTCGTCTCTTAACTCTTCATCATTTTATTTATGTGCTTAATGTTTTTACTAATTCATGTTTAATGTATGTTTCAGTTAATATGAAATTCGTGCTCTATTCATGCCTAATGGAGTGAGCCACGAGTTGTTGGGATGGAATGAATGATGTATGTAATGCTTAATTTGCATAAGAAAAACTTGTTTTAATTCTCGCTTAGTTAATTAATTCAGGTTGGAATTAGGGTTCAATAAGTTGAGCATGAATTTCTGTATCCTGTGATAAGCGGATTGCAATCTAATCAATAGGGTAATTTAATTCGGTTAAGGAAATCTAATACGGTTTTGTTGATTTTTATTTTATTAAATTCAATTATTTCACAAAACCCCCCCTTTCTCTTTGTGTGTTTAATACTTGGGAGAGTCACTTCCTAGTACTACATTTTGACCGGATACGGCTTCCATCAGCATGTTTTCAAAATTATTCACGGACGTACGGGGTCCTATTAAAGTTCCTTCCATACACGGTTACAAGTTCTTTCTTACCATTGTAGATTATTTTAATAGATGTATCTAAGCACACTTGATGGAAAAACAAAGTTGAGACTAGAATTACATTGTTTAATTTTATAACTTTCATTCAAAATTAGTTTAACACTAAGATAAAAACTATAAGGTTTCATAATGGTTAAGAGTTTATGTGGAATGATCTATATGAAAAAATGCAAATCATACATAAAACTAGTTGTGTGGAGATTCCTCAACAAAATGCCATTGTTAAAAGGAAATACCAACATATTCTCAATGTTGTTCGAAGCCTTTTGTTTCAATCTGATGTTCCTGCCATTTTTTGGTTTTATGCCCTCATACATGTTCACATCATAAATAACACTCCCTCTATTGTTATATATTTAAAAAAAACACTCCTAGTTAGCTTCTTTATAAAATCATACCTGATTTAACTGATCTAAAGGTCTTCGGAAGTCTTTATTTCATTTCTCATTCTTGAGTCACACTTCCCATACTTCGTTCACACCACTTGTCATTTCTAACTCCTCTTTAACTTTTCTTTCACTTTAACTTCCATGTATGGTCGAAATTTGAGTGGGTTAGATTTGAGTTTGGATGACTTGAATTTGCTCCTTTCTTCTTATACCTCTATTAGTGTTCACACACATTAGGTTGTTGGACTTAAAATACTCAATTACAAAGTTATTATTTACACCTATTTTTCACATGAAAGAAAATAAAAATACATTTCTTATTTTTATAATTTACAATTAAAAATAAATTTTATTCTATAACTATTTATTTATTTAAAAGTGTTTAAGATTATTCATATCCATGTAGCCATCATTTGTTAAGCAAGATAAGAACACGAAGTTCTTCCCTCGTAAGAATAAAATTAGATCTATTGCAAAAAAAATAAGTCTTTCTTAAAGCATAATGATAAACCACTTACAGATAAGGTTAACTATGACATCCCAAATCTTTAGAACAATATTATAAAATTACTTTAAAATATAAACTATTTAATATCGCCAATATTACATTGTTTGGTAAGTTTGAAGATTTAAGAATCAAATCTTATATTGAGAAAATATACTAGAAGAAACAAACAAAAGATTGTAAGTTTATAATTGAGGGATACACTGCTAGACAAAGTCAAAAGCAAAGAATGATCTAATTTCTACTTGATAGATGATTCTAAGTTGTCAGACGATATTGATGTCATATGTTAGAATGAGAGGTTCAATGATTCTGGACGAATGAGATAATCATTGCTTGTGAATCATTAGACGAATCCGTATTAGTAAGTTTTTCTCTATTTATGAAGAACTATTGGAATTTTACCATGATGGGACTAGTTTAACTAAAAAGGATAAGAACTATTTCATAAGAAGACTAGATAAGTTTAGATAAATATTTTTTCACAATCATTGTTATAAATAAAGACGAATAAGTGGACCCCATTTTTTATTATGGATACATCACATCTTAGTACTTAACTCTTTATAACCTAATCCAAACTAGATTTGAAATAATTAGTTAGATTACAACTATGTAGTTACAGATGAATAATATTCAAGATTTCTTTATAAATAAAGTGGTTGAGAATTTACAAAACTCATGAGAGAACAATAAAAAAAAATATGAGAAAAACTTATGTGAGAAAACGAGTGAAGGATGCTCTGCTTCAAACTCCCAAGGTAGGGAAGAAATATGTATATATATTGCATTTTGTTTTGCATTTTGATAAGATATACCTAAATTCTCACAACCATAACATTTAATATTTCTTGTTGAACTATTTTTCTTATTTGAGATAGGCTGATTTTATTATCCATATTTCGAACATTCAATGAAATATTTGAGACTTTGGAATCTCGCTACAATGTAATGGAGAACAATATTATTGATATCATTCTCAAGGTTGATTTGTAGTGTAATGAAAAGTAGTATTATGGAAAACATCATGAATTAATACATTTTGTAGAATGATAATATTATTGAACAGAGTCTTTCAGTCAAATGTTTGGTAGATATTAGTTTTCAAATATTATTTCTGAAATTATTCGTATGAAACAGTTAATGAACATTATAAATAATTTATAATGATTGTATTATGTTTTGAGATTTTGTAAAGATGTTATTATAAATAATTTTTTTAAAATGTTAATTCAATACTATATATATATATATATATATATATATATATTATGTTTTGATATATATTATGTTTTTTATTTTGATGCATGAATTACAATTAAATGAAAAAGACAGTAATACTATATTTTCTAAATATTTCCTTTATCATATAATCAATCCGTCGTTAAAAATAACCTTAGTTTATGATTACTTAAAAAATTTATGCCTATATTTTTCTTGAGAACTCTCCAATAATATCTTTTATCTCATATATAACACTTTTAAATTTATCAAACTTGAGAAAACATCTCATGCTTTCTTAAAAAAAAAAGGATTGCATAAGGATATTACCTGAATTATAAAGATAAATTCTGATATGTTCTCTCGATTTTTTTAATAAGATTCATTATTTCTTCTTAAAACTTTGTTCCGTAGTATGATAATCTAATATTTACACATTTGATAATTGAAAATGTTATTTTTTACTTTTAAAATTTATTTTTTAAAAACTAAGTTAACCAGTTAGTACTGATAATAGATTGTATTGTTTATCAAAACACCTATATTATTTTGAAAGATAATTAATTATTGGATTTGTTTTTCAAAATACCAAACAATCGATTATTTTGAAAATTTTCACTTACGAGTAAAGATATAGTTGATTGTTTGGTTACTCAAGCAATTAATTTGATATTAAACAAAAAAATATGAGTCCTCTAACGATAAATTCAATTTGGATTAAAGTTTAAGTAATTTACTAACTTGTGTTGCTTTATATGAGATTTTATAGTAATTCCCTTATACTATATACAGTGCACAGGTCTTGTAAAAATTCACATAAAATATTATTTTACTTTAAATAGTTCTTATGGCATTCTATCACTTTTAAACAACTCAAACTGTAATTTTTACAAATCATTTCCAATAATATTACGAACTTACATTTTTAAATTTTTTTATTCCGCTTCAATTTTTTATACCTTAAAAGTATTGAAATATTGAATATAATATTATTTAGTAGTTGCTGTTATGAAAAAAATTAATTTGTAATATTAAGAACCAATATGTGTGTGAGTAAATCATGAGCATTATAGAGGGATTAATGGCTTGAATTTGAGATAAACTAAGAAAATATTAGACAAACAAATGGAATCCCAAACTATAATATAAACTTATTACAATTTGATTTCAGTCGAAACAATTTGAAAAGAGTAAAATTAATTATATTTCCAACATAATTAATAACACATATTTTAAAAATTTATAGTTAATGAATATAAGGTGAAATTGATTATCACATTTTTCATCTGAAATCTTGAAAGGAAAAATTGTGCTATATATTATTTAAATATAGTTGTAAAAGCATGGTCCAATGGAATTCAATCACACAGAAGGGAAAAACTTGTTGAGATTAAAAGGTAGTGAGTAAAACTCTTCACTCCTGGTATCTGTTTTGAAGGAACGGAATCTGTCCCACCACTGCATGCCTCTGTCTTTTCTACTTTGGTTGTCTTTCTTTCTCAATGTAACGTCCAAGACAAGTGCTAAGGTACCACCAACAAATGCCTCCGATGCAAATGGCACATTCATCATGTCATTGAACTACCAAAGTCAAACCACATTATTTAGTCAAATGTCTATTCATTTTGTTGTGTTTAGTGCTGCATAAAACTTAGATATTGCATGAAATTTAGAACAATACCCATCTTGCTCGCGTGTGTACAGGACCGTAGCCTTTGAATGCTGTGTACTCATTGAAGTATTGTGGTATGGAGAAGCCCATGAAAATGGAGAACCCTAAGATAAATTTAGTTCTAAAGCTGTTTAAGTTGCAAAATTGAAGGAAACCTAGACCTGCTGAGCCTGTGTTGTAGGAACAAACAAAACAAAAAGAGAGTTAATAAATCTAGCTGAATCAATTTATATGATTCAAGTCCTTGTTCTTTGAGTTCATTCGTACTAATACTTACCTACATAGGCAAAGAAAAGACAATATAAAGCTGCAACTATTGGAGCTGGAATTGAAGCAAAAACGGCTCCAAACTTTCCTACACGGCTCATAACAAATAGTTAGGCTCAAGTTCATGTTCAAAGGGAAACAAAATCAAATCAGAAGAATTTCCAGTCTCAAAAAAGTCACCAAGAATTGAGAAGAAGATCATGAATCCAGCTGATATTTGAACAACTCTTCTACTGCCTACACGTGTCAGAGCTAGCAGTCCTGCATTCTCTCTGGGAAATTAAAAGCCAATGATGTTATACAATTTGCACTAGGAGAATAAAAGTATGACAAATAACATGGAACCATATTGAATTAGGGTCTTACACAGATACTGATGATCCATTCCCTGTGCCAAATATTCCAGACAACAGAATTCCTACTCCCTGATGCATCATCACAAATAACCATAATTAACTATAATAAAGAATCAGAAAAGTGAAAATTTTAAGGAATGTAGTAAAGATAAAAAACTTAGTAGGGGAAAAATACTAATTCTTAGTATCTGTTTACCTGCCAACCAACACCACGGCTAAGAACTGAAGGTGGAATTGGTGTTGCACTTGCGTACCTTGACACAGCAATGAAGGCCCCAGTTGACTGTTGAACAAGTAAATTTTATGTGATAGAAAAGTACTAAATCAGTGTGCAACACAAAAGAAAAGAGAAAGGACATTGCAATGACAATGCATATGGAAATATAAAAGTAAACTAACCTCTACTAGAGCAACAAATGAAGCAGTCATCATAGCAAAAGCTTCTCCAGCCTCAAATGTAGGAGCTCCCCATTGAAAAGGGTATGGGATGCTTATCCTGCAAATATGTTTTGACAAATGAAAACCCCATTATTTCGTTATCATCTAAGACAGTCCAAACAAGTAGTTAGCAGTGTACATTACTATTATTGGAAAAATCAAAAGATGGATACCAAGGGGCACCCCCTATAATTCCGGCACGATCAGTTCTGCAAGTAATTTGAGTTTTGGGAGCTGAATTTCTGTATGCTCCACCTACTGTAAGTAGATGAGCATAAATCCACACAATTGCCACTGAGAATATTACTGCAAAGCGATCAAAGATAGGTTTCTCTCCTTTCATCATATGAGGAATGTACTGCAAAGACACATGTCAAATTAGTGAAGAAAGGAATGTTGAAAAATGTGTATAATGCTGCAATTAACAGAAAAGAGATTATCGTCAAGAAAGTTATAAATTTATTAACCACCTGTGAAAAAACTACTAGGATGATGATTTCTGGCAGCCCAATCTCCACACACTTTGCAAGCTGGATTCAAAAGCCACATTCAACACAGCGGGAATCAAACATTATAATTTTTAAAATATGTAAAGGAAGCAAGAACTAGTCCTTTTTGCAGATATGTATACCACAGGAAAACCGAGTTCATACAGCCCAAAGCCTGATAGAGCAACCAAGGGAACAGCAGAGAGAGGACTTAAGAACCTATAAAATACATAAAAGTTATTCATGAATATGATTTCAAGAGGCCAAGACAACGCACTAACTTTCAGAATGGATAAAATTGTATCTATAATCCTAACTTAAAACAAAAGTGTGAGAAGAAGTAGCACTGAGTTAAACTATTTTAGACAGGGCAGGTTCAATAACCTCACTACATTGCGCCAAAGGCCACTGAAGCCAAGAACAATTTGCAGGGTTGAGGCAACAATGAGGGCACCCTGTGTTCCGCGCATTATCTTCTCAAATTTCTGCATGTTTGTTGCAATGCAGGTAAACAAAGATGACGAAATAACAAAAAAAGAAAAAAAAAAAAAAAA
>Ga0099824_1007111_pt1 | contig 14998 bp, 5 predicted proteins | sample SiratrowhiteBW_FD_76837 | JGI IMG/M metagenome (GOLD analysis project Ga0099824, IMG submission 76837) | Root nodule microbial communities of legume samples collected from California, USA - Siratro white BW | ecosystem: Host-associated > Plants > Roots > Nodule | place: USA: California...
GAAAAAAAAAAAAAAAAAAAAAACACTCACTAACGAGCAATAACATTGCTAGTACATTTCCTGTGCCTCTGTCGTTTGTACTATATATGGTAGGAGCTGTAATGTCTCATGTTCCTGTAATAACAGCTGGAGAAGTCCTTATCTTGAAACTGGTAAACTTCCAAAAGTTCTGGCATAGGTAGTGAAATTCAAAAATAGAATTATTATGTGGAGAATATAGAACTCTTGTCTGCAATTCAGAGTACTTGGTCAACTGTTGAATGGAAACTTCCTATCTACTAGCTTGGAAGGTTAGAATAGTTGGTGATCAGACATAATACCCCATTTCTGAACACTTTTTTTACAGTGTGTCATTTTTCTGACAAGGGTGGCACAGTCCCTCTATAACAATTACTATTTGCCAAGGACTTTATGAAAAAGGTTAAGAGCTACTAGGGTCTGTTTACTTTGAGAGTAGGTTTTCTGTTTTCATTAATTGTTTTACTTTTTAATTATATTTTTTTTTTCATTTTTTCTGTCTATAAAGATTTGCACAAAAATAATAAGAATGTCCTTTCAATTATTTTCATTCTTTCATATACAAAATAAGATTTACGTTTCATTATTTCCATTAGTGAAACTAAAATGTTTTTGTAATTATAGTAAATAAATAATCAAATTAGAAATTTTTTTCTCAAATCAGACTGATAATGAATGAATCTCACATCCTTTTGTTTTCATTGGAAAGATATCCTGGTTAAAAAAACTTAAATACACTGTAAATTTCATCACTGAATAACTTTGGTAAGAGCCTTTAAAGTGATAATGGTTGGAAATAAATAACCTAACAACCAGGGTAAGAGTGAGTGTTGAATGAAATTTTAGTAAATAATGTCATGTACAGCTGTAAATAACCTCTATAATAGAAACAAACATAAGGGTCCATTTGCTCACTGCATTTGGTTAAGCATGTGCCTCCTAAATTGGGTCTTCACAGTATAATGAAATCAAAGATGGAATGCCAACTACCAACATCTCACTTACCTCAATAGGTATTGCTTCTCTTTTTTATACTTCAATTCACCTAATTGTTATTCAACCATAAGTTTTTCATATAATTGATATTTTCTAAAGTGAGTTATAATTAGTTTATGGAAAACTATAGTTGTACAATCAAACCCCTCATAAAGTATACATTAGAACATGTTAGAACAATATCCTTGCAAGCTATTGGATAAAACTTGGGTGCCATTATAATTTTTATTGAAGGATTCAAATGAATCTATATTAGCATATTTAAAAGATAAAGTTGGTGTAAGAAACACTATTCTTGTAGTATTATATAAGAAGTAAAAAAGTGGAGAAGAGTGAGAAAATCTGGATGAGTAAGTCAACCAGAACAGAGTTGTTGTAAACTCCTGATCGTGTTCAAATTTTACATATTAAAAGAAAAGAAAGGAAGAGACCAAGCTAGTGATAACTCCTAGTTTGGTTTTCATTTTATTGAATGCAACTCTTTAGCCATAAATAGTACAGGTTAAGAAAAAGGTTATGGTTATGGGGAGATGAAGAATCTTTTCTTTACAGTCACATGGGTGACAAGGACTATTGTGTCAAGTTTGAAGTTGTGGATACTGACAAACACTGGGAGAATAAATTCCTTCACCAATTCTGGGATGAAGTGGTTAGAGTCAGTGTCTTTAATGTTGGAGCTGTCAACCCTTCAAAAAGTAAAATCCATTCAATATTTAGACATTATTCATCAAAAAATGTGAACAACAATTACAATCTATTAATAAACCAACAGAATAAAAACAATAGGCCTGTTGAGGTTTGTACTCTAAAGTTCCAATAAAAATTCTGCATATAACAATTTTTATCCGATTGAGGTTATTGAATTTTACATGAGTTGCAAAAGTAAATGTTTAAGAATTTATTTTCAACACAATTCTGTGTAAATTTTGCACATTGTTACTAATATTGATTTTTGCTGTTAGTATGATATAATATACACATTCAGTTAGTTATTTTTTACTGAGTTGTTTTCAACTGAATACATTTAGTTAGTTGTTTTTTATCTTGTTTCTAAGTGTATGTAGACTTTAAGGTCCATTTATTGATTGATCTTGTTTGTACTGTAACAATTAATAATGCAATAATATTCGGTTTTTCTCTTGAAAAAATAAACAACTAACCGAATGTGACACTGATACAATATAGTGGAGCTAAGAAAGAGAATTTAATTTACATCTTAAAGGCTAAACTAACTGAATATGAAGAATGATGAACCTCTATCTTTCCAAAACTTAGTTTAATGTTAATTATTTTGATATTGATTTCCTGGTTGTGTTAAATTTTATAAGCTGCCATGAGATAGTGTTTGGTGTGGCTTGTTGACTTATTTGGAAGGTTCTAAATGTTATTATGTTTTAAGATTTTGATTAACCTTTATGTTACTGGTAGAATCAGATCATAACATCTCCCAAATTCTTCAAACTAATTATGTTCAAACCACTACACAGCAAATTCAACAACATATGGTGAGATGGGGCCTCCAACCCTTTCTTAACAAATCCTAACAGGCAAAAAAATGTTCTTATGACAACCTCATATTGTGTAGTGTTTTTAGAGATTATAATGGTCATTGCATTTTGAACTATGCTGGTCCATGTGAGATTACAAACATCATTGTCAAACTCATATTTTACTTCATCGTTCTACGACTGAGTGCGATGAGTTCATTCATATGGATCACTACACCTTAAAAATTCTTAAAAATTCAGTACATTTTAAATGTGACTTCAGTAAATGATAATCAAAATCAATATGTAAGCAGATAATTATTTTTCTAATGAAAGTAATGATGAGATTAGATATCTAACAAGAATTTGCGCATACAAAGATTCGAGAAATAATATATAATTTAAATATGTGAAATTTTTAAGATATGCACCATTTCTTTTATTTAGTATTTATTAGATAAAAGGATATAACTCATCAAGAAGAAGATAACACCCAGCTTTACAGAAAAGGGCATTAATCTTAACGAAATTTACTTTTTGTAAAAACAATTTTATTTTAGAGTTTTGAATAATCAATTAATATTCTTATAATATTTTCTAATTTTATTGTTCTGACTGATAAGAAAAACTCAATAAAATTTTGTAACAAAAAACAAGTTACTAGTATAATATTTTTAATTAAAAAATATTGGTAAGTTATAACTTTTAGATACCTAACTTAATAAATTATTTCCTACAAATACATAATCACATGTAGTAAGGTATGAAAAAAAAAATAAAGAGAAAGTAAATATATATTCTCTAGAAGTATAGTAGAGTAGAAAGATTTTGGTTTTGTGAGGTAACTCCAACTCTTATAAGAACATTTGGTGTCACCACAGGGTCAAGTTGAATTTTCCTACAGGGTCAAGTTGAATTTTCCTAGATCACGTAATATCAATGAGAAACATAACTAACAAAGAATATAAAATGTGTCGCAATCTCATCAACAACGAATGACGATTTAAAAAGAAAAAATAAAATAATAAATAAATAAATAAGAATGAAAGAATGAAGGAAATAAAAATAAAAGAATGAAGTCGCCACCATAATTTTAAGGAAAACTATGGAAACCAAAAAACAAAGGGGTTTACAAGTTCAGAGAAAAGGGTAAGGGAGTCAGTTACGAGTGGGGAAGTTATTAGCACCACACTTCGTCTGTTCAAAGAAAGTACCCTAAATCAAAATGTGAATGAGAATAAAAAATTCTAGATGACTTAATTTTCTAAATTAAACAAGGAAATGCAAGCGAAGATGAAATTTTAAATAAAAGGGGACTCGACGAGGTTTGACCTCGATCTTACGTATTTCTATCATAAAATAGAAAATCAAGGTTTGACCCGACGAGGTTCCTACATAAAAAAAATTGACTTTTTTATAATTTTATTTTTCTATTTTTTATTATTTTTTATTAAAAAAATTAAATTGAGATATGAGAGTATTTTGGTCTTTTTGATATTTAGGAAACTCGAGTTATACATAATGTGAACAAAAGGAAGTTATATCAAAAGGAAGACAGTGGTTGTGCCAAGATACCACACATAGTGCCAGCGAACGTGGCTTGCATGAGGTTGCATGGCTAGCTAAGGTTACCTTGGTCAGCCAAAACCCCAGTGCATGAGAGATAGCAGTGCATGTGCATTTCTTTACACTGAATTTAGTGAGCCAAAGTTCCCATGGGCTCAAGCTAAGTTTATTGACCAGATAAATAAACATAGTATGAATGCAGGTATGGTAGAGAGATTTTTCTTCTTAATCGCCACATATGAACTCCAATGGAGCAACGTACGTGCATAGGGCTATCATCTTGGTGAATTAAGTCTTAACCTAAACTTAGCTAAAGCAAAAGGAAGTGGTCAAATAAGAGGTGAGTCAATATACATGATAAGAGAACCAAAGGGAGGGAGTTTTATCAAGAAACAAGCATAGAGCTAAAACAAACACTTCCATTGGGTAGCATTCATGCCATTACGAGAGTCATTTAGCCCATGCAAGTCTCTTGGACCAAAATGGAACAAATTGGAACATAAAAACAGCCCCGTGCATGACATATAAAAACAACCCAAAATAGTGAAACCCAACTTTGGAGCAAGATTTGAAGTGTCAAATGAGACCGTAAATGAATAAGCCATATATCAATTTGAAAAGCTCCATGAGTTATTTCCAACGTATCCACCCACTATTGTTATAGCTTCAAGGATTTTGTAAACGAACACCTCAAAGTAGGACCAACGACCAACTTGCGTCATGTAATGCAAAAAGTGATGAAACCCAAACTTCAGAGCAAGATTTGAAGGACCAAATGGAATCATAAACGAGTGAGCCATATATCAATTTAAAGAGCTCCATGAGCTTTTTCTAACATCTCTTCCCGCTGTCGCTATAGCTTCAAGTATTTCACAAACGAATGCTTCAAAGTAGGACCAACGACCAACTTGTGTCAATTGTCAACCATGCAGTGTGGAACGTGATGAAACCCAGATTTCGGGGCAGAATTTGAGGACCAAATGACATCATAAATGAGTGAGCCATATATCAATTTTAAGAGCTCCATGATCTCTATCTAATGCTTACTTTCATTAAGGCTATGGCTTCAAGGATTACTCGTAATTTCACTCCAAAGTGAGGCCAATGAAGTTATTCGAGCACACCAGTTGTTCGACGAAATGTGTCAAAGAGTTTCTGATTTTCGAAACTAATCTCTATGCGTTCTGGATGATTGTAATCCTATATTTTCCTTAAATCATACTCTAAAAGCCTTAAACTACCTAAGGAACGCAATGCATGCATTGAAACCCCTCAACTCACCTTTTCTCTTTCTTACTCACACTCAGAAAACACGTTTATTAGTTTTACTTTGTTTTAAACCATCAAAACTTCATATATTTGTTCAATTATGCTCTTACAAGGTGCAACAATCGAATCGGTGCAATTTGAACGCAAAATGAAGAAGAAAAGTAAAGGCAAAACATTTATAAGTTTTCATGGAGAAAAATGCTTTACACTTCATCAAATGAAATTGGTAGAAAAGTATTTATAAAAAGGTATCATTTTCAAGTGTGTCTTTCTTTGCAAACTTTCATAAATCAAATGGGCATCAGGTGACCTTTAGTTAGAATGAATAGGAAAATATTTTGATAAATGATTATGAGAAGTTGGTAAAGTGCGTCTGACATGACACATTCGAAAAAAGAATTTCAGTTTGATTGTTTCACAAACACAAAAGTCTTCTTAGCCTTATTAATCAAATTATATTTGCAAAATATTTTCATAATTAACTAAATCACAATTCAACCCTTCCTTTTAGTGATTTTTCTGTTTTTCACAATTGATTACAAAGTAACCTCTAAAGGGTTGAGCACCTAACAACGTCTAGAGGGAAAGATTCAACACCACAAGTCAAAACAAAAATTAATAAATGGAAGAAAATCATCTACTGAAAAAGAAGAAGATTGGGATGCATGAAGTCAAGTCATACAAAAGAAGAACATCTAATCAAGGCATAAGATTATTCAGACTCAAGACGAGTCGTTAAGAGTAGGCTTTATATAAGCCCTAGAAGAAGATAATAGTTGAAAGGTTTTTATATTTGTTCAGTAGCTTTCACTCTTCTGATGATTTCTCTTCACCTGTTGACCTTGAAAATACTTGGTGTATTTAATGCATTTTTTTATTTACATAAGGTTCTTGATAACTAACAATGCTTATCTCTCTAGGTAGCATAGTCTTTTGCACCAATCCATGGTTCAAATGCATATTGTACAAAGCATACTATTGAGTTAGAATTGAAATGTTCTTGTGTCAGGAGGTGGTGATAAAGGCAACTTTAGCTCCTTCCCAAGAGATCATTTGATGTTGACTTTACCTTGCATCTTTAATGGATCTCTTTGGCAGATGAAGGTAGTTGACATTTCCTACATCTAAATAGTACGCAAGCACAAAGTGTTATTTGTGTGTATTGTCTAATCCTATAAATGTATGTTCTAATTGAAAACAGTTTAGGCTGAGTGAGGGGAGTGAATTGAACTATTAAAATTTTTACTCTGTGAGATTCAAATATGGTTTAGAAAGAATGACAGTTTTCAATAAATTCCTCTAACCAATGATTTGCAAGTACAATTAAAAAAAATCGATTTTAGATAGAAAACAATCAATTTAAATATCAGACAACATTACAATCAAGAAAATTTTAGTCAATTGAATTAGAGATCAATCATTTGAAATAACACAATAAATTTTATTGCAATTTTTCAGTTAAATGCACACCTCAATCAATCAGTTAATGAGCAAGACAGTGAATTTCTCAAATTTGCACTAGAACAGAAACAATAAATTGACATACAGATTTAATCAATTTAATTTTGGAGAATGATTTGGAAGTTAACAAAATTAATTAGACTTTGTGAAATACAATTTGTAGAATTCCAGAACCAAAAGAAATCAGGTAGATTCAACTGAACAGTTTAATGAACATAGTAAGCACAATTCCCATAATTAATACACAATATACAATATGTTGAATACGAAAAATTAAATCGATTTATTTCAAGAACAATTTATTTATTTTTACGCATAAGATAGAATTATGCAGCAAACCAGTTTGCGAATCAAGGTTAGAGAGGGAGAGAGGTTAAACACGCAAGATTTATACTGGTTCATCCTTCCTCAAGGACTACATCCAGTCTTCCCTGCCAATAAGCAAAGAAAATTCACTAATCACACTCAATTGTACACCCTATACAATCAAGACATTTTCTTGCACCCTGCAAGAATCACAATAGTGCAGTTATCTTCTTCCCACCCTACAATTTTAGATACATTGTACACGCACACACCAACAATGCTATAAACCGCTATAGCAGTATAAACAACACCCTATTGAACAAGTTTTGTAAAACTAATGTGTTTCTGCTAAACAATTTGAAACAACAGGTTCAAAAATATTTTATTGTAAATTTTCATTTAATTGCATAGCTTAACCTTATAAATGAAATGAGAGACATTACCAATATATATAAGAAGAAATATGCATATAAAGAGTCACAAGTGGATACAATACCAAGTACAAACTAAGAAAGTTTCACCGAAGTAATATCATTTGGCGCATGAAAAGTGAACTACAAAAATACAAGACAAAAGGAATTTTTTTTTTCAATTGGGAGGGATCATATCAGGACTTGGAAGAAGTGAAAAGTGAAGCTTATCATGTGTAACACCGTTTCAAGAAAGTGATATCAAGATCGTGGAATTCCATAGATCTCAAGTTTTACTTCATTTAAATTGTATTAACATGTACTCTTTGGTCTTTCTTTGGCCAAGGAAGTATTATTGAGACACAAATAAAAGTTCATCTTTGTAAAAGCTAATATGATTTGTCACACACTCGGCCAATACCTTAATAGATGAACACGTTGGCAATCAAAGTGAAAATCAATTGTTAGTATCTTGGCCAAGGAAAAAGGAAACACAAACTTGACCTAGGTCACTTCAGTCCATATGATCCCTCCCGAGCACTATGCTTTTACAAAGTAAAGAGAAATACAGATGAGATAACCAACATATTATGACATCAACAAAAAATTGAACAAAAATAAAACCAAAACATTATGATATTGGTGGATACTTAAAAGCAACACGTTATGATATCAATGAATACGAAAATAAATCAAACCAAAATGTAATGTGATCAACATATACTTTATTAAAATAAATAAACTAGCATGATATTGTCATGCATTTCACAAAATAAAGATAATAATTCTAAAAGATGTTCTTTATCATTTTCGAGGGCCTCTCTTCCTCGTTCAAGATGTCCTCAACCTTGACCAAAGTTCTTTCTTAGACATCACATCAAATTTCCTTTCTTTCATATAAATTTGATATAAGAGAGTCACCTCCTGAACGACCTTGTTGAAGCCCACCTTATATTGATAGAGAAGGAACCTTTTAAACTAATCAAGATTTTTCTTGGTCTTCTTTAGAGACAAAAGTTCCTCATGATCAACTAATGTCATGTCAGTTAGAGTTTACTCTAAATTTTCTTTGTCTTTCAATTGTATGTATTAAGTCTTCAACAAGATCATCTCATCATACAACTTGACATTCTTCATTTAAAGATCTTTTATTTGAGGTCAAATATAGGAGTTGTACGTTAAAGCTTCTTTTAAAAGCTTTGGGAGTTTTCCAAGTCTTGCTTTATTTTTCAAGTTCAGCTAAAGTCCCGCCACACACCAACTTAGACCGCGTTTGAAGGTTGAGGATCGATGCCCACGTTTGTAGTTATAAAAAGGAACTCAATAGGTCATTTGGTGATACTACGGTGATTGAATCCTTCATTGAAGAGCTTGACAATATGTTTAAGCTAGGTCCAACATGGAGATAATAGTTAAGGAAGCTCTTTGTCGAACTTGTCCCAATCTTAAAGAAGAAAGGCCAATGCCTCTTTAGTGAACGTTCAATGGCAGCCTTTCCCCTTGGAGCCTTCAAGAGGACTTGTCGCAATTCTTGTGTGTCTTCCTTATATCGATAGGTGGAGGATAAAGATCTAGTTATTCATATGCTGCAACCGGATTCTCATTAGCTATTTTCTAGTCTTTCTTGGTGCAACCAAGCACTCCATTTTCAACTTCTTGAACAATTTCTCATTTGAGGGGTTTTCAATGACTGAAAAAATATGAACGAAGAAGAAACATTTAGCAAAATTAACACAAATAAAAACAAATTAAAAATAAGGAAAAAAAATGCATATCATTCAGATGCCAATAATGGCAGGGAGATACATAAACATCAAGGATTGTTTGTGTAGGAAGCTTCAAGGAAGTTTATCAAGTATCTCATGTATCAAATTTTGATCCAAGTTCAGTTGAGATCTCATTCAACTGTCATATTGCACGGGATTGTCAACATTACCAGTCTAATAAAAGTTAGGTTTGCCTTAGTCGTAAAAATGCCAAGGTGATATGAATTGTTGAGGGATTTTAGGATCTAGAACAGTCCTAAAGGATATGAATATGATTATTCTTCAAAAGAGACTCCAAGTTTGTGCATAGGAAGAAGCCATGGAAACAAAGCTTGCGGTAATGGATGTAAACTAAGTAAGAACAAGTACAGAAACATGAAATTAAAAGGAAATTAAACTTATAATGGAATAAGGAAGAAGATGATTGAACATGCTGTTAGCACCAAGGTTGCTAAACGATTTGATGAAGACAACAATCTACATGGATCAAAACTTGCAAGTGGATTACTTGAAGTCATCATGAAGCTTAGTGGGAGTTTGGTCTAGGACTGCAGTAGGATGTGTGAGTGTGGCTTTGGTTCAATACCAAGTTGCATGATATTCACGAGAGAAGAGCTCAAAATATACATAATGATTAGAAGAGTTTTAAAAAAAGAACAACTAAACAATTTTGAAAAACCATTTTGAGACTAAAATTAGTAAGTTATTTCTTTTAAATTGAACTAGCTGGACTTTTTCTATTTTATAGAAAATCAATCGATTAAATGATTAAGTCAATCGACTGAATTTTTAATCTATTATAAAACAGTTTCTATATAAGGGTGGCGCACGTATTTGAAACTAACGAAATCGAAAAACATTACAATCTTTGAGCGATCAACTGTGATTTTCCTAAGAGAGAAAAAACATCCTTTTATGTGAGAACTTTAGACACATCGTTTAACATCTATAAGGATTTCAAGAACTTAAATCTTAGAGCTCTTTCCTGAGTGGATTTCTTTCGAACTGGGTTTGGATCAAAGCTAAGTCTTCTACACATTTATTCATTCATTCTTTTGTAATCCTTTGTGTGTAGAAGTACTGTTGTCTTGTGATATTGTATTGAAATCTCTTGTACTGTGGGTTGACTAGTGTAAATCACAAAGGTTTCATGATCTATTTTTGTGTGGTAGTTTTCTATGTTGGATTCACAACTACTGTGGGATACAGTAGGTTGTGTGCTGCAGGGTGTAGTGTTGACTTGCTAGGAGCAAGGATGTTGTGTGCTGCAGGGTGCGGTGTTGACTTGCTGGGAGCAAGGGTGTTGTGTGTTGCTAGGTGCAGTTTGTTGACTTGCTGGAAGCAAGTGTGTTTGTATTATACTAAACTGATCTTGTGATCTTTTTAGTGGAATTCTTTGCGTGTTGGCAAAGGACTGGACGTAGCCCTTGAGGAAGGTTGAGCCAGTATAAATCTTGGTGTTCTTGATCTCTCTTTCTCTCTTCTTGAACGTTTTATTGTTCTTTGTCCCCCTCAGTTTATTACTCATACTGCTGATATTATATTGTGGTTTCTAAAATTGTTTTCATATCTAATTAGTTGACTGTAATTACTATATACTTGTTTGTTTTTACAAAAAACTAGTTTTCTTGAAATTATTGTTCTTCTATGTTGATATATCAATTATGGTTTGAATTGCTGTGTGAGTGATTTCTAATAAACTTCTTACTGTTCATTTGATTGTATCTGGTGTGTTCTAAATTGTATTCTTTTTTTCATTTCAATATACTGTTTCTAGTTTTACTTAATTGTTTTCTGATCAAGCCCAACATTATTTATGGACCTCAAGGTCCAAACTTACACTACATGGCCCAAAAATACAAGGCCCAAATTATTCTAAACTAGGACTTCTCCTTAATACTCTATTTTCTCCAAAGGGATTTCTTCATGTTTGTATTTGGGCCCGAGCAGCTGATTAAAAGCCCAAATAGGATGAGATGGGCCCAATCTTCTAGAAAACTCTTAATTCTCCCTCTGGCTCTTTGTTCTCTTTATTCTTTGATTAATATCGCTGGGGTGTACTTCATCATCCCCTCTCTCTTGAAAGGGATCTGTCCTCAGATCTTACAATGTGTTGTGGACAGAAGCTTTATTATTGTTGATTTATTCACGATTTCCTCCAATATCAAACACCATCCTATAAAAACAAGAAAATAGTAAAACAAATTACATTTTCTCATAACATTTAAAAATGCAAATGAAAAGAACCTGTCTTCCCAGGTTAATGTATCCTTTACCTGATGTTAAACCTGGATAGATGATTTGAAGGATACTTTTATTTTTAATTTTTGAATATTTTTCTACCCTATGAGTTTGCCTAATATTTTGATCTTCTTGTTTAATTTCAAGCAACTCACAAGGTTTTTTTATGAGTGAGGTTTTTGTGCCAATGTCTAGCTCAGCCCCAAACAAAGATTGTTCTACAAATATATCCTCACTAAATTTTTCTGTGTAAGAGGAGTTTGTGTCGATATCCCTAGACAATGGTTTCTCTTTAACTAACTCCTCACAAGGTTTTTCTATGGAAGAGGAGTCAACATCTATTTCAGCTCCAGACAAAGGTTCACTCAACTTCTCACAAGATGGTTCTAAAGAAGAGGATTTTATATCAATGTCTGGTTTAGCTCTAGACAAACATTTGTCTTGTCTTTCTTGTTCTTTCCTCTCTCGTCTTTATTTCCGCTCTTTTTCTTTTTTCTCTTTTTCCTTGTGAATCATTCTATTTAATTTTTCTTCTATAAGCTTTATCCCTTTAAGTTCATAACCTAAGTGAGCTAGATGTTTTTCTAGTCTTTTTATTGTTTCTATCCTCTTCTTCTCCTTTTCTCTCTTACCACTCTCTTTAACTATGGCTTTGGTGGGATTCTCTCTTGGTTTTTCGCTTAAAGATTTTCCCTCCCTCTCATAGTTAGTCTTGGAATAAGAGTTAGAGTAGGAACTTTGACTTGTGCCTTTTCTCAAAACTTTTTGTTCAACCTTTATACAAATTTGCACCAAGTCATGGAAACCCCTATAAGGGAGAAGTTCTACTTTATCTCTTATTTCTAGACTCAATCCATTTAAAAATCTAGCCACAGTTACATTTTCATGTTCTCTAATTCCTGCCCTCATCATATACAATTTCATTTTCTGCCTATACTTTTCAATACTTATGTTTTTCTGATTAAGGTTATGAAGTTTGTCCATGAGTTCAGTATAGTATGAAGGAATATGTCTTCTTCTAAGGGCACTTTTAAGATCATTCCAATACACTATGGTCGGTTCATGATGAAGAAGTCTATCCCACACTAAGGCAGTCCACCAATGCAATGCATGACCTTGGAAACTAAGAGTGGCTAGAGGAACTTTCCTTTTTTCACTCACATCATAACACTCAAACAATTGTTCCACCTTCATCTCCCAATCCAAGAATGTATCTATGTCATTAGTACCATGAAAATGGGGAAGATCTACTTTAGTTTCTTTAGTTTTTCTTTCTTTCTTGGGGTGGTGATAAAGGTCAGGCTGATAGTGATCAGCTGCTCTCATGCTATTCCGCTCGAGTTTTTCATTCTCACTATCAGAATAATAATATTTTTTTGATGAACTAGTTTTCGATTTATACTGGTGATTTCTTTCACTCTTCCACCATAATAACAAATTGTACATTAGCATTTGTTTTCATAATCCAAAGTTCTTCCAAATTTTTTTACGAGAATCTGATGTATTGTCCTGAGCCTCATTGCCACTATGGTGAAAGGAATGTTGAGACATCTTAAATTTTGTGAAGAAGTGCTCTCAAGATAAGACAAACTAGTCTAGCACACTAGGGGGTCTCCCAGGAAAGTGAGGTGCGTCACTAGGACAACTTAAGTACCAAGACTTTCCTTGTCAGAGCCTTGCTCAATGGACCTTTCTAGTTGTTCTTACAATGAGTCCACTAAGTCACAAACGAAGGCGACTCAATGCAAAGACTGAAACTAGTCGGTTTGCATAATTGGAAAGAAACAAAAAGAAGTAAAGCTAATGCTTGAAAACTTAAAGCTAGTCGAGTCCTAAGGTGAAGTTCTTTGGCACCAAAGACCTTAGAAACACTTCACCGTCTACACGTTTTGAATTATGCCACTAATGAAAAAGATTTTTGCAAATTACAACTCAATTGAATACAATGAAAATGTTGCTGAAAATCAAAATTCCTAAACTATGCACTCCTTGTGTTTGTAAATTTGCCTCACTAATGTATCACTCCTTTGGTGTACTTTGTTCAAGAAAACTTTTCTGCAATATTACCGTATTTCTCATTGTGAATCATTCTCCAATAGTGCTTGGAAGTTCAACTCTTAATGTATTGGCCTCAACTCAACTCAAGTGCTTCACCAAAATACTAATTCACCATGAGGTCACAAAATACAAAGCAATAAAAGCTAATTTGAATAGCACAACTCAAAGGATTATAAAATGACAAACACAAAGGAATGTAATTAGAAATGACAATCAAGAAATTAAGGCTTAGAATGGAAGTTTAGCACTCAAAAGATATCTAGGAATGACTCTAGAGTAGATTAAGAAACAGCAAAAAAAAGACTAGAATTCATTCCTGGCAGCAGTATGTGTGTGATTTATGGTAATCGATACAGTTCTCCTTTTGTCTTGAAATTTTAACCACAGACTCACAACACAGTAAGGAACGTCCACTCCAAATTTCAGAAATTACAGACCAATATTGCGCTCTGACTAAATCCAACACAGTGAGCAATTTCAGTACAGTGGTAGTTTTCCAATTCATACACTAATTCTCTGGCAACGTCACTTGTGTAATTTATGGTAAGCAATTTGCAATGTATTTTTGCACGAAATTTTTATCTCAACTACTCAACACCTAAACAAAACTCATTGCAAAAATTTGGCTCAAAACAGCACTGGAATCCTCCTAAAAATATTCAGGACCGAGAGCCTTCTGTTTCACATTTTTTTTCTCTGATTTTTTTTTCTCTGACACTTAGGCTCCTGGCAGTCTTGATTCAAAGCATTGTTGTGACTAATCCAAAGCAAATTTTTCCACAAAAGTTTTACCACATATTCTCAACATATTGAACTTATTTCACACAAAAATTTAGCACAAAACAATCACTGGATAAGGTGCAGTAATTTTTTTACAAAGAGCAAATCATCAACACAGTAATGCAGTTTTTCCAGTTGCAAAAGTTCTCTGGCAACAGTGTTTGAAAAATTTGTCACAGTCTGATTACTTGGAATTAGATCACCAAAATTTTACCATACATTCCTAACATCTCAAACTATGATCACTCCAAATTTGTGGAATTAACAATCACTGGATTAGATGCAGTAATTCAATCACAGAGGCACAATTACACATTCTGTCAGAATTCTAAACATCAACAACATTCGGCTTTTTCAATTTATATCTCTTGTTGTATTTTGAATCTGAATGCGCCTTTTCAACACAACATATTTAACATCTTAACAAAGCCTCTCTCAAAATTTCACTTGAAAACACATAAGAATCCAGTGGCAGTAAATCGTCCAAGTCAGTGATCAAAGATGCAAACAGTTTCATAACAGAGTCAAGAAACCTATGGATTCCAAGGAATTTTTGAACAAACTACAAGACATATAGGAGTATTATGACTCGAAGAAACTCACTAATGATCTAATAGTGAATTAAGGAACTCAAAATTGC
>Ga0099824_1007117_pt1 | contig 14990 bp, 8 predicted proteins | sample SiratrowhiteBW_FD_76837 | JGI IMG/M metagenome (GOLD analysis project Ga0099824, IMG submission 76837) | Root nodule microbial communities of legume samples collected from California, USA - Siratro white BW | ecosystem: Host-associated > Plants > Roots > Nodule | place: USA: California...
GTGGAATTCATAATTAAAACCTCAGCACTTCCTTCTAATCAGTACGAGTGAAGAAGCAAAGGGATTGTGTCTTTACTTATTTTTTATAATAATAATAATAATAATAATAATAATAATAATAGTAATAATAATAATAATTCAAAAAACATGATCAAATAATCTGATAAAAAATAAAAATTAAAAATATCTTTTCCGTCAATTATATATATGTATTTTATTCGTAATCGAGATACATTTTCCTTTTTTTTTTTTCGTTTCCTTGTTCCTAAAAATTCAATTCGACCATGGATGGTCCATTTTCAAGAAAAAAAAAGCAAACAAAAAATGGTCAGTAACATAGTCTAAAACGAGATATTTGTTTTATCATCTCCATACTATTTTTTTTCCAGCATTTTCATAAATAAAAAAGGTCCAAATTATTATAAATTGAATAATTTAAAAACCCATTCTGAATTTAGCCAATTAAAAAAATTATTCCAAATACAATCCCAAATCATATTAAAAATTATACAATTTAAAATATATTTTCTGATTTAAAAATGTATTTCAAATTACATAAGAATATTTAAGGTTACATAGTCTAAAATGTATTTTAGGTCATGTAATTTAGAATGTATTTTCATATTTCATAATTTATAATGTATTTTTAAATTTCATACTCCATAATACATTTCAGGTTTATTAAATTCAAGTTATTTTTCAGAAAAATTTAAATTAAAATATAAATTAATAAACGACTTATTCATTATCTTTAAAATTTTATTTTACAGTTTCAACTGCAAATAAATTTTTAAATCAGAAAATAATTCATTCAAACATAATCTCAATATCACGACCTTCTTAAAAAAATAAAAATAAAAGTCAAAGTTTAAAACTCACACCTCTGGATAATATAGTTTTATTTTAATGCTTTCTATGAAAAAGCATATAAATGATAATTAAGGTAAATAATATGTTTATTTAATTAGCGTGCATACCAATTATCATTTTTCAAAAGAACCATCAATTCTAGGCAAATTTCTCAAAGTGGTATAATTTTTATGTGAAATTTCTAAAATGGTATATTTTTTTATTTATTTTCGGATATGGGTAAATAGTGTATAAGAGAGACTATATTATTGTGAAGAAATAGTGTCCTTATTACACCATTTAATTGAACATTAAATAAAATCATAAAAAGAGTTTTAATTGAAATTTTATTTACACAATTACATAAGAATTTTAGTTTACTAGATAAAATTGTGTAAATAAAATTTCAATTAATGAGTTAATTAAAATGGCCAGAATACTGAATATGCTCTACCTATTCCTTTTTTTTTTTGCGCATAGTGTGTTGCTCCTGTGTAACTAAAATACATAGACAATTACAAAGTCATTTTATTTATTAATAAATATATAATGGTTGAGATTAATTCTGATTAAGTAATTCAATAATTGTGAACTTAATTTGAATAAACAAGTGGTTACATATTGTGAAGAAAAATGACCTAGATATAATTTAAAAACTAACAATAAATTTATTTAAAAAATTATATAATATTTTCAAATTTTTCTTTCTAAATTTATTGCTAAATTTCAATTTTATTTTAAATTATTTATATATTAGTAACTAAATTCAAATATCCAACTTATATTTTATTTTGCTAAATATATTTTATTATTAAATTTTAATTTTATTTTATTTTTCTTTTCAATATCAAACTTACTCTTAATTTAATTCAATATATAAATCTCACTGATGTCATTTTTATTTCAACCATTACATATTTATCAATAAATAAAACAATCTTGTAACTTTACATTTATTTTAATTACACAATAGTAATACAACACATGTGCCAAAAATAGAAGAAGTGGAATGGGTGGAGAATATTAACCACCACAAAATTGTGCAGTATTCTGACAATTTTAATTAACTTATTAATTCAAATCTTGACTGCATCATTTTTTCTTTAGTAAACTAAAATTGTGTTATCTTTTCATGATTTCATTTATTTTTTCACATTAATATCGTATCTGGCAGACACTATTTACCTATATCCAGAAATAAATAAAAAATACATCATTTTAAAAATTTTAGATAAAAATTACATCAGTTTAGGAAATTTCTCTCTTTGTTGCGCTAATAAATTATTAATTAGGAAAGTTTCTGGGAATCATAAGCAATGACCCTATTTATATGTATGTGTATTAAATTAGTCTATTTTATGTTTATCACGTATTAAAAGTGCCATATACATTTATTGACTTAAAACAGTAATCAATAGTTAACACGTAATAAATGCATATTAAATATAGTTAATCATCGGAGACACGTGTGTTATGTGGCTTAAATAATGTACACGTTTTCCTCATATTATTGCATGAGATGCTATTAAGACATTTGTGATTTAGAACACTACATAAACAGCTTTGGGTCTCATAAGAAGTTGGTTCCAACCTCACTCTGTCACAATCATCCTTCTGGGCCCCATAATCTCCTTCTGCACCTCCATATTTGCACTCCCATAAATTTCAAAATATCCACTTTAACCTTTGTTTGAGATCGCGAGATCTATAAAAATTTCAGATTGTAAAATATGAAGTTTAGAATAAATATTCCGAATTATTTAATCTATAACACTATTTTTATTTTTAAAATTAATTAATGGATTTCAAAAATTAGAATATTACAAAATTCAGAAATCATTAAGAATGACTTTCGAATCAGAAATGCTTCCAGATTTTGATTTAAAAAAGATACTCAACATGTTGCGGAACCCTACAACTTCTTTCCCAACAACTTTTTGTGGATTATTATTTTCAAATAATCCTATTGTTTTCTAATCTCTTGTTCCAAAAGAGAGAGGTTGAATAAAGAATTATTTTGGGAATTACTGTTTTCATTTCTGTATTGGTCAATTCAGAAATAAAAAAAAAAATTGGCTAATTCAGAAGTAAAGAAAATTAATTTTTAAATTGGCTCGTGAGAAAGGAATTCTAGATTAATTAACCCAAAAATAAAAAAAAATATATTTAAAATTATATAATTTAAATATACATTTGAATCACACAATTTAAATGTTAAACAATATAAAAAATAATCAACTCTGTATTGTATAGTTTAAAATATTACATCAAAATACTCATGAAAGTACGTAAAGAAATTATGGAATTGCGACTTGTCATCTTCGTTTTCAACGGCGCTAATCCCGTTACATTTCTCCGTTTAAATTTAATTTGACAATGATGTTTTTTTAGGTCTTTTAAAAAACATCATGTTATCAAGCATATTTTATCTTTTTTATATTGAAGTTGTGGTTTATAATATATATACTTTTTATTATTTTTAAATATAATTGTTTAGAAACAAAAATTTAGAGTTTTTTTTTTTAACATTTAGAGTAAAATCGTACTTATAAATATGATTGTAATGTCATTTAATTTATATTAAAGTTGTGTTTACTATAAGACTTTGACCTCTTTTTAAAACATATTTGAAGTGAATTTATTAATTTGAATGGTGTTTAATTCAAGTTATTTGATATAAATTAATTAGATAATTAATAAATATACATTCTTTATTGATTAAATATTAATTAATAATTTAACACAAAAACATTTATTTTGACAAAACCCAAAAGCAACCAATTTTCAAAATAATTTATTATTACAATAAATTTTATTTTATATATTATAAAATTTATAAGTATAAAAATACAATTAATAAAGTTATTAATGATAATTTAAAGATTATACTAACCTTAGGAAATTTATAATAACTTTAATATTTAAATTAATATTAATATGAAATTTTAAAATAATATTAATTTCAAACTTATATTTCAATTAATAATGACAATTCAATTTTTTAATTGTTTACAACGTAGAATAAATTATATATATATATATATATATATATATATATATTATTTCTATTAATATTTATTAAATAATGCAATCTATTATATAAAATTATTATTTTAAAATAAATTATTCTAAAAACTTACTATTGATTCTTAAACTAATAATTCACTAAAATTTACTATTGAAACATTTCATATTTATTATTTATTTTTTTATATCAAACGTTATTAAAATATTATTAATTAAATAATTAATAAACTTATATTTTTTTATTAATTAAACATTAAATAATAATTTATTTCCCAATTTTTTTATATAATATAATGAATAAATTATCTTATATTTTTTATCAATTAAATGTTAAATAATAATTTCTTTCCCAATTTTTTAAATAATATGATGAATAACCTATGGCTAATTATCATAATTAATTTTATTTTATATTGATATAAATATAGTAATTTTGAAATTTTTTATTAAATTTATTAATAGAAATTTTAAATTTATAATAAACACACGAAATTATTAATAATAATATTATATTTAAATCAATATTTTAGTAAACATGAGATTTTGGAATATTAACAAAAATAATATAAGATTGATAATAATCCTCACATTAGTTAATCATAAAACTGGGCAGTCAGTTTATCGACAGATGATTAACGTTCAATTTATCAACGAATAATTTAAATCCGTAGGTAAATTAACTATCAATTATCCTTCAATAAAATTTATTTGTAAATTGACTATCTAATTATTTGTCGGTAAAATCTGTCAATAATTATATTTTACCAACATACATATCAGTTAGTAATTATCTATTGATAAATTTGAAATTTTTTTGTAGTGTATTAGTTAGGAAATATAAGGGTATGTTTAGATTATTCATTAGAGTCTTTTATGTACATGATTTAGCTTTCCCATGGGCACAAAATATTTTGAGAGCTTAAGCATGAGTAAACAAGTTTTAACAAGTAGGAGAAGTTAGTTATGTCCTTGATAGTAGCTTAGGATAAATGATTTGTATGTAAAGGTGACATAATAAAAAATTTTGAATTTTTATGTGGTGATTGTATTTGTTTGAGTATATTTTAATTGCCAAAATTTGATAAAATAGTATATGAAATAATGAAGTGTTGAAAGATTGTGAGTTTGATTTTGTGTGTGTGATATGTTGATATTTTTTGAGACAATTATGGTTAGTTATGTCTATTATGTTTGAGACCTAAAGTGTTGAGGGTGGTGAGATAAAATTGTTTAATCTAAGTAAATTATTTTAAAATGAGAGATTTATTATATGTTGAGTAGTGAAAAGTTATAATATTTTAATTGAGTCAGGCTGGTTTAAGTTGTCATTTTGGAATAAAATAGTCTATGTTAGGCATAAGAAATGAAGAGAAAATTCGGTTTTAGCCAATTGGGTCACTTGTTATAATATGCTAAATTTCTTAATTATGCAGAGTTACTAGGCGAGTAAAATTGTCATTTGACAAAATTTAATTGATTGAAAATTTGAGAGTCTTGATCATTAAGGGACTAAAATTTGTTGGACAAAGTTGACACCTTTTATTAAGCAAGCATAATAATGGTTGGACAAATTACAAAATGTGTTATATCATTGTGTATCTTTCACTAGATTGTTGTATTTTATCAACATATTATGCTTAAATATTATTACAATAGGATGAATGATAAATTTGCATTTTATAAGTATGTGAATTGAGATAAAAATGTATATGATTGAAAGCATATGATGTTATGATTCTGATATAACATATGATGTATTGAGAACATGGTGATTTCTAAGGAAGGGAATATTGTGTTGAGATGTAGGTGATGTATTGAATCGGATATCTAGAAAGAGGTGATCCTGACTCTATTGATATTGGACTGGCATAAAAGAAAATATCAAGTGGTGAGAGTCGAAAAATATTCCTATATTACTTAATATGAACTCACATAGAGGAAAATATCAAGTGGTGAAAGTCAAAAAATATTCCTATAACTTAATATGTGAAAAGAATCTACATTTAATAGGTTATAAGGATTTATCTTATCATATGAGTGAACTGTTTTCTTATTATGCAACTCTATCATGATGATAACTTAGTAATGATATTATGACATGTGCATATCTATACTTTAATTCAATACATGTATCTTTCAAATGGAGAGTTAAGTGTTTGATGTTGATATGAAATATAATTAATAAATTATTAATTAGACACTTGATTTTGATGCTAATTTAATTAATATTAGATATTTTATCTATAGAGGATATGAATGAGTTGTGAATGAAATAAACATAATATGTATACATAAATTAAAGTTTTTATTTAAAATGAAAAACTTAACTTATTTTATTTTGTATTGTTTATCGATTGTGATGATTATATGATATGTAAGAGTAGACGATGTTGTGACATGATGTTTTTAGTAAAAATGACTTAAAAATCTAAAAATAATTAGAAGTTGCTTTCTTTCTACTTTTTCAAAGAAGTTGGTATATATATATATATATATATATATATATATGAGTGATATTACGAGGAGACGTTAGTTAATATAACTCTCTAATGGGACGTTATAACATCTAAGTAACGTAAAACGTAAATCTATTATTATCATTTTGTTTCCCAACAGTGTTCTATATCTCAATGTAAACTGTAAATTTTACACTTTCAGACATCCAGACACATTCCTATCTGGCATTTTTATTGTCTTTTACAACCTGCGGATTCATGCTCCAACTATTTTCATTAATTGTCCAACGTAATTTCTCTTAAGCCACATCAATCATGTTCAAAGAGACGTGTACTGTTTTTCCTCCGAAATGTGGCTTTTCTCTTTGATGGTAGCGTCATTCTACAGTTTAGCAATCTGGTAGAAGATGAAGGTTGGATAGGAAGATAATTAAAGAGAAAAAGAACGAACGTAACTTTATGAAAGATAAAGATATGCAGCACTAGGAATCAAACTCATAGGATCCCAAATTCCACCCAAAATTGAAAAACACTTTAGTGGAATCTGTGTATATACTTTCAACTAAACTTAGAAAGAAGCAATACTTGAATATAATAATAAATTAATTTGATACTTTAAGTTTCACGAGCAAATAGTTGTACCCGCATTACTCCACTAAGTCTGCATGGCATCTAACCTTTTCAATTTTTCCTAATTAATGTTCATCTTAGCTTTATGCATTTTTTATTTCACTAATTTAAGAATGAAGATAACAAGTTTGAGGAAAAACATAGTGCCTATCTATTAATTGGCTTTACCCATTTATTCTACTCCAACTTTAACATTGTACACTTCATCAGACTAATCTAACTTCCCATACTATAATTACTTATTTGACAATTTTTAACATATTCAGAAAAATTAAATATGATTCTACGGTAATTTATTACTAGTGAAATAAATTTTATGATGATCTTCAAATATTTATTTGACTAGCTATAATAATTCACTTGACGAGTTTTCATAGTAATCTTCAAATATTTATCTTAAATTTTTATAATAATCTTCAAATATTTATTTGGTAAATTTTTTTAATTTATTTGACGAACTTTTATAATAATCTTTAAAAATTTTATATTTCAAAGTTTTGAAAACTTTAAATATCTATAGAATGAGCTATAAATACCACCTCTTTCTCTTGTGTCATAATTTTTTTTCTCGCATTTATAAAAATGACACAGGATTTACCTACTTTACAATTGTCATAATTTTTTTTCTCGCATTTATAAAAATGACACAGGATTTACCTACTTTACAATGAATGCCAAAATATTCTAACCTAACAATATTAAATTCCTCTCTCTTTTTTTTTCTTTTTTTTTTTTTTTTTTTTTTCTTCTTTATAATATTTGTCCATTTCTCTTTCTTCATAATGATTACAGCCTCTGTCGATTATATTTATTAACAGTCTCTTTAATGTCATGATATATATATATATATACATATATTTCATTAATTCAAATACTCTTCTAATTGGACTAGCAACATGTTACGAAAGTTATTAACATGATGCTTAAATCATAACACTACATATATGTACACATTATTATAGTGTAGGTTTGTTTTGTCCATTAGAATTTGCACATTTAAAAGAAGGTTTAAGGTACAAAATTTTCAAGCCCAGAGGGCAAGAATAGACATTGCAGTAGAACCAAGGGTCAAGGCAAGAAAAGAGATTTTCTTCAAGCGAGGGGTAGAGTTCATAAGCTTGTTGTGAAAAAAGTCAACTGATATGAGATCAACAAGGGCCATGTAAATAAGTATTCCTGATGAAATTGAACCCAGTAACCCTTACATGATTAAGGCATTTGGATTGCTATCATCGTAACCTGTTAATGCGAACAATGCCATCCCCAAAATTATCCCCATTGGTGTTGTCACTGCGAACATCAAGCACATGTATGCAATTGTTCCATAGCTAAATCCTGCCTGTAAATAATCATCACACAAATCTATATCAATTGGATTAACAAATATAAAGGTAAAAACAATTGTATTAACGCTAAATTTGTTCATCATGCACTACTTTGGATTCATATAGGGTACACGAAATATGAGATGATAACTAGAGTAATCTAGAGCACACAAAAAAGATCTCTGCATAGATTTCATACTGAACTAAAGTATGAGTAAGGATGAGTATAAATTTTCTAATTTTGAACTTTAAAGTAGCTTTAAAAAATTGAGATAAAAGTTTAAGCTAAATGAATACACATAATTGGAGTTATTTGGGATAAAAAAAATATGGCTTCTTAATTACTCTTTTTGGCAAAACCATTTTTTTTAAAAGAAGACTTTAACACACAACGGAGAGGTGGAGGGTAATTGTTGTTTTGTTACTCTAATTAATACAAAAATTCACTAGGAATGAAAATCAAACATGAATACTTTATTCTGATCAGAGTGACTTTGTAAACACTCGAAACATTGTTATTGATTGGGAGTGAGAGAGGTGAAGAAGCAACAAAATGTTTATTATGTAAACGGTTTTTCCTTTTATTACTATTTTCCTGTGATAACCTGCGGTCATTGGGTCAAGCTATGATCTCACAAACATATAAATCACGGTTTCTAATTAGCAATCGTCGTTTTCCCTCGTGACTACACAAGCCACACAAACACATAAATTAAAATATAATATTGCCTCTCTTCTACAATTTGCATCATTTCATACACATTTTATCTTTGCAAAGTTATATTTAACTCTCATTTAACTATACCCATGTTCGAATTAATGGATAAGATAATCTGGAGAGGTCATTAATAATAAACTAAAATTATTATATTTTCAAGTTCTATAAATAATACACTAAAATGGTCTCAATAGAAATCCATCCATACTTATCCACAAAATTACTGAAATCAGTCACACCTAATCGTCAATTTGGGGAGTTAGATTTACAATTAAACACTCTAAGCCCCCTTAATTACCGACAAGAGAAACTATACAGCACCCGTTTCAGATACACAAAAAAAAAAAGGGTTAAAAAAAAAGAAATTTTTAAAATTAAAAAAAAAAAAAGAAAATAGAAAACTGAGGAATTCTCCAACGGCAACAATAAAAAATGTTTTAGAAACTCCCAAACACAACATCAGTTACACTATTTACCTTCATAAAAAAAAGGTATAAAAATATTAAATTTGAATACACACAAGAAAAATGTAGAAGGCAATGAACATAATCCAGCTGCTTAGTAAATTTTTTTTTTCAGTTAAAATTTCAAAACACAATCTACAGATTATAATTATAATCTAGAGATTCTCTAAGAAGCTGCATTTATTTAACCTGTAGCTATAATCTAGAGATAGGTTTGAATGGAAGGTTCTGGTTGAATCCAGAAACCCAATTAAAAACATTATCACTGAAACAAAATCTGAATGAAAGAAGGATGCAGGAAGAAGAAAGAGAAAGAGAAAGAAACCTGAGCGACGCAGCCACCGAGACCCATGCCTTCAAATATTTGATGAAAGGCCAAAGCAGCAACCAGAGGCCGAATAGTGCAAACGTTCTGAGACATTCCCATCGTAACTCCGATTATCACAGAGTGAAAAATTATCCCAATTTCAAGCACCTGCGAAACCAACCTCTGTTTCAGTTTCGCCAATTCTTCACCTCTTTCACCCTCGCCTCCGCCGCCATGGCACCCTCCGCCGAGCTCCAACTCCTTCTCCTGCCCCACCACCGGCGCGTACTGCGCGTGCTCCACGTGCGAGCTCGCCGCGAGGTCCACCAGCAGCGCCAGAAGAACGCCCACGAGCGTCACGAGCCCCGCGAAGGGGAAGTCCTTCCAGGGGTGGCGGGACGCCACATGGCAGTCGGCGAGTGCGGCGTACGCGTCTGGGAGCACGTGGACCAGCGAGGTCGAGAGAATCACCCCCGCCGCGAAACACTTGATCACGACTATGGCCTTGTCGTAGAGCGGCTTCCCGCGGAAGATCCCGGCCAGAAGCACCGGCGACGACATCCCCACCACGCTCGTCACGAAGATGACGAAGATTGAGACCACTTTTAGGTGCGCCGCCGCCGCGCCGTCCCTGCACGCCGCTGCTCGAGCCGTGTCCGTGGCGCACGCCGACGACGCCATGCAAAGAGAGAGAGAGATTGTAAGTAAAAAAAAAGTGTGGGTTTGGATAAAAAATAGAGTTTTGAAGAAATGAATTTGGAAGAGTATGAAGAGAGAGTGATAAACGGTGTGGACTGGACCAGGGTATAGTGGGATCCACTTTGCTATGGAATGACTCATTTTTTCACTGTTTCTTCTTTTCATTGCAATTTTTATCCTTCACGATTTCTTCCTTTTTTCTCATAAATTTCCGTTTCTTTATATAGAAATAACTGAAGAAAGAATAATATTTCCCATTATTTAAAAGGAAAGAAACAAAAATCTCTGTTTGTGTTAGCTTTGGTTAATGGACAAAAATTATGTTTGGAATTAATGTTCAGTTTAATTTTTGAAAAATATCACTTCAATTAGTAGATAAATAAAAGTGTATTATTAATTTCACAAACAAACTCATGTTATAAATGTAAGACGCGTTTACCAGTAAATTGCAGTCACTGGTAGCGTACCCATGTGGGTATCATTAAATGAATATCCATAAATTTAATTTTAACCACAAATATTTATAAATATTGGTTATTATATATACAATCTAAAACAAAATATACTACAGTTCAATTCATCGACTTTCTTTTTGTTTTCAAAACATAAATATCGAATAACTTCGTTACTAGTTTTATGGTTATAATTAAAATCATTTAGCAAGTTTTGAATTGTAGTTATAAGCAAACTCGTGTACATTAATACATTTCCATTAATACGCAGCAGAGACAAAAAGTATTTATTTTATTGTGTGTAGTTAAGACACTGAAATCAATAATACACCTATACGAAACCAGCCTCCATAATTTGGATCTGTAATATATATATATAAAATGAAGTATGAAATGTTTTTAGTTTGACATGTTATAAAACAATTAATTCAATGCACAATAATCATAAACTTTCAAGAAAAAAAAATTATTATAACTATGCTTAAAAAATGGAGTTTAATACTCATTAAAGGACATGTTTTCTTTAAATTGGGTAGTAACACTATTCATATACTAAAATTATATTAATGAGTATCTAGTACAAAATATCCAATTTCCTTTTCTTTACAACTTATTTAGATTTATTTACCTAAAGTCAGAAATATATTATAGAGTCTTATAATCAATACGTCGATAAAATAAAGACTATGAAGACAATTTAAAATATATAAAAAATATTATGAAAAAGTAAATTATATTGAGATAGTTTGTTTACCAAAATATAAAAAATGTTATAATCTATATATATATATGAACTTTAGGGGAACCTAGCTCAGTCTCTGATAATATATACAGACGTTTTTTCTCGCCATCCCTAAACACGTTATTTTTTTTATTAGTAAATTTATTTTATCTTAGTTTTAATTAAAATATATTTTAAAAGATATTCCTTTTGTAGTACTAAATGGATTGGTTAGCCTGTAAATTCAATAATAGAGGAAATAAAAGTTACTATAAGAAAAATAGTTTTAATCGGTGGATTTATATTTATCGGAGAAATTAAAATTACCGGTGGATATTTTTTACGCATAGTTTAGTGGGGCTATTTACCAATTAATATAGTGGATGGATGGGATTTGTTGGTAATTATCAACTGATAACACACGACAATTAAATTATTCATAGGTAAATTGAGTGGTAATGATAATGATTTTTTATTTTGTATTAGTCGGTAAATTGAACGGTAAAGAGAATAACTTTCCTTTGGATATCTGTCAGTACTATCAGTCCGTAAGGTTCAATTTTGTGGATCCGTCGATAAATTGAAATGATTTTAAAAAATCTCAATTCGTCTTTCGAATGTGAGTCATTTTTTCCAGAAACTTTTGTGGACTCAATATATATTCTGCTTGAGCTCAAGCTCCGAAAGTCACCATTAAAATTGAGAAAATCGTTGAAGTCACCAAAAAGTTGGTAAAATCCGACAATTAAGCTAGTAACACCATTGTTGGACATTATTTGTTGTCGTGGTGAGTCGCTTTTAATAAACCATGTTTTCCATTTGAGTTTGCATTTGATGTTATATATAAAAAGAAAAAAGAAAAAAGAAAAACATGAAGAGTTGCATTTGAAGGTTTTCGTCTAGGATTTCTATCTTCCGCTCCTGAATTGTCTGTGGTTATTTTTGCTCTTGTGGAATAAGAATTCAATTTCCATTGTACTCTATAATCGATTCTTTGATAACTGCTCAACCAAAAAGCGACGCAATTTTTTCAAACTATAAAAGTATAACTAGTAAAAGTTCAGTGAAATATTTGACAGAATGAATAGTGTGTTATTATACCTTGGTAAAAAATATATAAATTGTTCATATTTGAAGATTCAATACTATGCAAGTATGATAGGAAGCTCATGGATAGTTGGTCAAATCTGAACCAGAATGGAATCTGAAACTAGATTAACAATATGATATAGAACTCAAAAAGAAAAAAAAAAACTCATTACAACAAATAATCCATCCATTTTGTTCATATTTGTCAGAGGAACTCCTAGAAGAGGCATCTGAAAAACATTACATAATCTATAAAAACAATCCTCTCGCTGATCTCATATAAAAGCTGAAAAGTGTACTTAAAAAAATATTAAAGCTAAATACACCAAAAGTAGCATACATTTAGCTATACAGGCAACTCATCTTGGTCTTACCAAAACCTGTGAAGCTTCTAAGAATAATTGATCCTTGTTCAAAGGGTACACCTCTGAAACACATGTTTCTAACACTTCTTGTGTTTTACTGCTCTAATAGATACTTAAAGTCATTGGTTGTTCCCTCACAAAACTAATAGAGGAAGTCAATTCGGCGATGGCTGTACCTGTCTATCTCAGCCTTAATTGACTTACGGTCACATTAGTAAAAAAAAAAATACATTCTAAGATAGAATAAAAGATAGTTAAGAAAGAACCGTATTAAATAAAAATTCGATGACATTTTAAAATTAAATGAAACAATATAACGGTGATTACTTCGAACAATTACCTTTGTATCTCTTATGAGGGACACGAGTATTAATTTGAACACGAAATTAGTACAACAGGAGCTATTATAACGGTTAAGATATTCAATTGTCGTAGTATCCAGAACCAATAGAGTTTTAAATCTTTTTTAAAAAACCAAAGCCACTATGATGGTTTACGTCCAAAACCGCCGTAGTAGTCCTGCTATTTAAAAAAAAAATTAAAATAGGGGGGCTACAACAGTGGTTGGTGCCCAGAACCACTATAATAAGCATGATTTTTTTAAAATAATTTGAAATCAAGGGGCTACGATGACGGTTGGCCCCAGAACCATCGTAGTAGCCCTGCTTTATCAAAACAGGGTGTTTTAGGGTTTGAAGGGCCTACTACGGCGGTTCTGGACTTCAACCACCGGTGTGTCCCTTTTTTTAATCTCCCTCGCTCATTTTGCTTTACGCTTTCGTCATCGTCCTCTCTCATGTCGTCGCCCTTGGTTGTCTTTCGTGTCGCTGTCATCCATACTCATCTCATTTCACTCCCAAACTAAGATTTAACCTTCACATTTGGTCATTGGCGTTCGTTCTTGTTTTGGTACCGTTTGTATTTTCATTTTGCTCTTCATTTTCATTTTCGTTTTTTTGTCATTGGTTCCATTTTCTTTAGGTGTTGTTTTATGGCATTTTGTACTGTTTATTTTGGCTTGTTGCGTTTGTCTTGAGTTGGTGTGGTTTCGTCTTGCATTGGTGCGATTTGGTTCTTCGCCTTTGGTAGGTTTTATTTTTACTCTTCATTTTCGTTTGCTATATTGTGATTGTGGTTTGATTGGTTCCATTTTTGGGATTTGGTAGGTTGCATTTTGGTTCATTTGCCTATTCTGCAATTCAACTTCCCACGCGTCAGCTTCATCTACAAGAGGTATGTTTTCTATATTTTTTAAATGCTTGGACTGCATAGATTGTTTTCTATATGTTTTTAATGCTTTATGTATGCTTTTAATGCTTTCTATATTGAAATGGTTGTTGTGTATGCTTGGATGTATATGTCAGTGCGTGTTGGTATTGAGTCCGGGGATGTTCGATCTCCGACAATTCTTGTCTGATATATATCTTCATCAAAACATGTTGGTATGGAGTCCGGAGATATTTGATCCCCGACAATTTTTGTCTGACATATATCTTTGTCAAAACGTGTTGGTATTGAGTTAAGAGATGTTCGATCCCCGACAATTCGTGTATTCCTTGATATTTATGTTCATGTTGGCGTGTTGGTATTGACTCCGGAGATGTTAAATCCCTGGGCAATTTTTTGTTTAATTTGTGCCTTGTATAATATATATGAATTTTTTTTATTATACGTGGTCATAAATCAAAGTTAGATAAATGCAAGTTGAATTAGTGATGTGTATAAGAAAAGTATTCAGAAATTTCTACAATTTGCTAAACAGAATAGAACATAAATAAATAATAAATATTATTGTCCATGTGCCATTAAGGATTTAAATATCTTGGGACAATACTTTAATATAACTAATTTTGTAAGTCATATGCCTTAATAATTATATATATATATA
>Ga0099824_1007120_pt1 | contig 14984 bp, 7 predicted proteins | sample SiratrowhiteBW_FD_76837 | JGI IMG/M metagenome (GOLD analysis project Ga0099824, IMG submission 76837) | Root nodule microbial communities of legume samples collected from California, USA - Siratro white BW | ecosystem: Host-associated > Plants > Roots > Nodule | place: USA: California...
GTTTTATAACCACAGTTTTATCATATTTATGGTGACATTCATTTTAATTATTAATAGCATTATTATTACAATCACGCTGTCATCATCAATATTATTTCTAATATTATTATTATCATGATTATTAATAATTTTATTGTCTGTATACTGTTATTAGAATTATAGCTACTGGTTTATTTTTAATATTACTATTAATATCGTATCAATAATTTTATTATCATTCAATTTAAGCAATTTTTTTGTTGTATTTTTACTTTATTTTATCTCTTTACATTAGCACCTTAATAGACACAACTTTAGGATTTATTTTGTAAAAATAAGATAGATACAATATGTAAAAAGATAAAGTAAATGAAAATAAAGAAAATAAAGTAAAAAATAAAAATATTAAGTTATAAAAAAGAGTGAAAATAAATAAAAAATACAATAAAACACCAATAAATCTTTCCTTCTTAAAAGTATATATCTTATAACTTTTCTTCACTGCATCAAAAAAAATATAAAAAAAATGATTCCCACTCTTTCTCCATACATTTTAATTTTTCATTAATCAAACAAAGGCTTAGAGTATGAGCCTCAATTTTAATTTCATTATTTATTCATTTATTTATTTTATTGCTTACATTTTTGTCCTATTGAAGTGTGATATCACCCTCGTCAAGGTCACCGAATGCGAAAGAGAGAGTAATTAAATTAACTTATAGTATACTATAAATAAATATTCAATATAATACAAAATAGTTGAATTTACGGTCTTCCAAACAAACGAGTCACGAAATTAAATACAAATTAAATAATAGTCATAAAAAAAATAAGAAAAAAGTTAGAAGATAAAAAGTTGTCTAATAAAAAGTTATATGATTAGTCCTTATTTTCCTAAACATGTATAATAATAGTAAGAGTAACTTACTGATATAAAAACCATACTATAATAATTAGTTAAAATAATACTTTTTTTCTTCTCGTGTTAAAAATCATATTAATTTTTTGTTATTTTTAACTCGTAAACAAATTATGTATTTAATATGTTCATTTAAGATTAAGATCTCACTCAAGATTAAAATTATTGACTTGTATATTAGCTTACAATTCGTCATGATAATTTATTTTCTTAATTATATCAATAATCAATATTCATTATATCTTAACAAGTAGGTAATTTTCATTCACATGTCAAATCTTCAATTGGCATGCTATCTTATTCTATTCGTATTATTTTTCATATTTAAAGATAAATTTTTTTAAAATAGCAATATTCAATAAAATTCACTTAATTCATAATACCTCATCCTCATATTTTTATCAAATATCGTATACAATCAATTACATTATCTTTATAATATTTTATGAAGTAATTCATTCATATTTATTATATATAAAGTCTATATACAATATTTAGAGTATTAATTATATCATATTGGTTTTTATCTTGATTAAAAACTAATATATTTATACACAACTTTTATGTGATAACTTTTTCTAATTCAATATAAAATTATACTTAAATTGCATAAAAAAATCTAAATTGAAATTCACATATGCTTAACAATCTTAGGTGAAACTTTAATTTAAATACTAACATTAATCATCTTTCTAAAAATTTGATGGGATTAGTCACATCTTTACAAATAAAACTCTCTTATGAAGTTTATACACTAGTCCTCCTATTTGAGACACCTGGAATATGAGGAAGCTACACTTGGGAGCATTTTCATAATTTGAAATGATGGATGTCCTAATCACTTTTGTCAATGTGTTAGTTGATTCTCCATTCTGACATGACATGCTTGAGTATTGTGTACCCCACGATACCAATAAAGTTCATCCTTCCGTTCACCTGCTCCAATCAACGTCCTTAAAGTGCAATCTTGCATAAAACACAATTTATCAGTGAATTTAACAATACAATTGTCACATTGAAAGTAAATTGCATTTTAATTTGGACACATAAAGAACATTTTTCAATTCAAGTCCTGCTTCAAGAATCATCGTTCCTTGCTTGCAAGCAATCTCATGCTCACCATCAGGTAACCCCACAATGCACCCTTGTATATTTTTCCTTCACACAATTTTTCTAGTGTCCTAGTCACGTGGTTAGATGCACCACTGTCAATAATCCATAAATCTCAAGTTCTCTTACTAGACATTTTCTCATATTCATTTGATTTTTTTCTTGCTAATCATATCTACCAATACCTTCCATTGCTTATTGGTTAAACCTTCCATCTTGAGTTTTTTCTCTTTGTGTATGCCATAGTAGACCGTAAGCTTGGTTCTATCGTGTTCAAGATCCAAGACACAATCATGGATTGGATTGTCCACTAGACTTCAAGCTTAAGCGCATCTTCCTCTGGTTGAGTGAGTTCCAACGATGAATCCCCACTTTCTCCGAGTCCGAAGTGAGATTTTCACTGCTCTTGCCCATTCATCATAGTTTTCTCCACTCAACTGCACTTGAGTGATTATGTTTCCGGGATTATCACTCGTGTTGAGGTCATACGTCAAGTGAGTCTTTTTAACACCTCTTTCTGAGGACTCTGGTTTACTTCCACTCTTCTTTGGTTCTGCTGCCATGGTCGTGCAACTCAACCTGGGTCTTGAGTTTGTCGGGTAGCTTGCACCGCTTTAATAACATATAGAAATTTATTTTTATTTCCTTGTGTTTTCCTCCATCATACAATCAGATGTATATATACAATATGATATGTGAAATTATATCAATTTGATATGCACAACATAACCTGAATTAAAACCCGATATGCCCGACTAAGTATGCTCCTAAAATATATCTGAAAAGATACTATTTGCATTTTATATGTTTAACATAATTATCTGTTAATAGTCAATTAGGAAGTGCATTATTTGTAGATTTGGAATAAGGAGGTATTCTGACTCTCTTGATAGATGGTAATTATATAGATGAAAGTCATCAAGTAGTGAGAGTCGAAAGAGGTTCATTTGACTGCGCTACGATGTGAAAAAGAACTTATTGCCCAAGTCCATATGAATTAACCCTGTTATATGCGACTTGATGAGAGTTTGATAGACCCTTTATGTTGTGACTGTGCAGACTCACATTGAGGGTTAGTATGATAGGTGCAGACCTTTGAGTCTAATTTAATGCATGAGTCTTCCAAAGGTAGAGTTAGTGCCTTTATTTGTGAGTTAATGTATGCATGACATAAGTCTTTGTAGAAAAGTGATGATGGTTGTGTGATGTATGAGATGATTAATGAATGCTTAAATAGTAGTATTTTTTATTAAGATAAACAATTTTTAAATTTATCATTATACACTTTATTCTCTCTAACTTATCATTTTTTAGTATGTTGTTTGTTTTATTTAAATATGCTATAACCATGTGTTACACATAAGTACATGATTTGGCAGGTGACACTTTTCATTAAACTTAATATAGAAATTGTTATTTTATTTTGATTATATGTATATACTTAATTCTCTATGAAAAGAAAGTTTTTAAAATACTTTTATGAATGTATTGTGTTTATATATAGTGGAATTTTACAAAGACAAATCAAAATTTTATAATATTCTATTTAAAAGAGATAAGTTATTGAGTACTTAAATCCAAAATAGATAATATATTTAGACCTATAACTTATTTAATTCTGAAAAGAAAGAAAGTTTCTTTCTTTTTTATTTTAAATTTAACTATTTTAAAATTTAGGTAGATTAATCTATTTAATTTATCAAGTCGTAATAAATTACGTCCACCTAATATTTTTAAGATTATCTATAATGTGAATTAGGTCGAATCCATCTATTTATCATATGCGTGATTTATTTTAACATATATAATTTTCAAGTAACAATTTCACGTAATCACAATATTCACACCACCTTTTACTCTCATTAGCTCAAAAAATCTAAATATATTAATATCTTCTAAATTTAGGATAGAAAATAAAGATTAAAGTTGTTTAAATCAAGAAAAAGTAGATCTATTTGAATGAAAAATAATATAAAAATTTGTAGATGTAATCTAAAAAAATTGTAAAAATTATATTATATAAAATATTACTAATTCTTTTAAATAATTCATGTAATAAAAAATTTATGATATTAGATTTTGGTACGAGTGGTGACAGAATCAATTATGGTTCACCGCATAATTAGTTATGATTAGACAAAGACAAAAGCCACTTGTACAATAGCTAAGGACATGCAACTTGCATTTGGGTAAAATTGGTAATTTTTTTTATATTGAGGGAAAAATAAATAGTATTAACACTCAAAATTATAAACTTTCCACTTCTGGCATGGGACCAGAATCAGCACTCACCCTACCTTTCCTTCTACTCAAATCACTCCAAATGAATAGATTCAAACACTCAAATATAATATTTGATAGGAGGAGCTGAAAATAATGACAAAGTTTGAATGATTAAAAGTGGTAAAAAAATATTGAAGGAGAAAAGTTTGACACTAAAATGTCAAGGGACTAAATTTTGTAAAAATAAAATAATGAGTAAAAGCAAAATTGTGTCAGAAAATTAGACATATCACCTAAAATTTGAAGTTATGTCCGGTAAGTATGATCATTACGTGCTGATAAAAAAAGTATGATAATTACGTCATCATTCAAATGTAATCTATGACGAAATAGATTATAATCCATTATAGAAAAAAATAGAAATTAAGACGAACCAAATATTTGTTTAAAGAAAAAAAAAATCTAAAATTGAATGTGTGTGTAAGGAGTTGTGGGCAATAGTATGGTAGAGTGGAAAGAAATTATAAAAGAGAATAGAGCGGGAGAGATTGCAACTATATGGAACACTTAAGAGTCCCTAAATTGTGAGACTGGGAAAGTGTTTGTTACTATAAAAGGCAAATGAAAACAGTGGAATGAGTTAGTTAAAATAGTTAACATATATTTTTCTAGTGTTTTGAGTGATAAAATTGTTATGTGGGAAGAGCTTATTAAGAGGAAAAGAATAGATGAGAATAAGCTTTGGTGTGTCATGGGAGATTGTAATGATGTTAGAAAAAATCATGAAAGAAAAGGTACTACTTAGCTAGCTGGGTAGGGGTAGAGAGATTCAGGCCTTTAATAACTTTATTGAACTTATAGAATTGAGTGATATCTTTATGATTGGCTTAACTTATATTTGGTGTTAGCACTAAAGTTACTTTGTGATTTAACGAAGTCAATTTGGACCAAGGATAAAAATCATATGAAGATTGGTTTAGTTTTTAGTGTGTGTGTGAGAGAGATCCAGTATGTGATTCAAAATCATGAGCATGCATTTTGATGCACTTGAAAGATTTCAAAGATCTAATAATTCTAATAATAATCAAATTAGATTAAGTGAGACTTAATCATTTTCGAAAACCTCTTTTACAAAGTACTGCAATCAATTGTTTTGGAAAATCAATTTGATAAAAAAATCTATTTTGAGAAAAATCAATCGATTGATTTCTCGATTCAATCGATTGAATCGTGACCTGCAGTGTTGTTTATAACAGTTTTGGGTTTTTAAACTACAGAGGCTTTTCCTTTTAAATACACTAATATAGAACAAATATTCTACAAATTTGAGAGAGTTTTATATGCGAAAAATAATGATAACCAAAGATAACGGAGTGGGTTTTTTGAATTCAAGTGTATTGATGACATCCTTTGGCAAGTGTACCAAGTCAAGAAGTAATATAGAAAAATAAGTACAAGTGTCAAATCCACAGGGAATGTTATTAGTCGAGCCTCAGCTAGTGGAGTAGCTCAAGCTAAAAGCGTTTAAGAATTTAGTTTAGAACAGATTGCATATAATATTAGGTTGTATAAAAATGAATAGAAAAGTAAAGGGTAAATGCAGTAATGGGGAACTATCTTGGGATTGAACTTATTAACTCAACTCTTTGTATTCTTAACTATAAACATTAATAGCATATTATTATTCATTGACTCTGCACAAATAAGATTCATTCAACCCGATTTCTCATGTATTGAAATTCATAGGTCCTCCTGCATGATACTGTTTTTCCAGCTTTCATGGAGTTTGAACCCGCATTAAGTTCAGTTGCATAATATAGCCATTACAATGTAATCCATCCCTGGCGATGCACAATAATGGGTATTCCCAATGCTTTCCAAATCTTAAAATTACTTTTCAGTTAATTTCAAGATTCTTAGTTTAAGAAACACTTGCGCATATGGTTCAAGCATTAAGCACACAAAGAGAATACAAGTCTGAATAAAGCATATATTATCAACATAAACAACAATAATACAAATAATGTGAGGAAATTACATTCAATCCCAAATAGATGAACTTAGCAACTCATAGTAGCCATGAATACAATGAAAAATGCTTCTGCAGGGCATTGTTGATCATTGTAGCCGCCAGCCGACTTTGGTTCCAAGGAAGATTCTTTCCTCTTTTATACCTCGTGCTAAATTTAGGTTATTGTGTCAGCAGGCCTTTAGTGACTTCTAGCTCAATCTAAAATTGACGCTTAAGCACTTTGTCACTAACAATACTCCTCCTCTCTTATGTATTTTCTTTATCAATATGGGGTAAGAATGCATTCTTTCATTAATTGCAAGGCAAAATATGAACATTAAATGCTTGCTGTCAACATTAAAGACATTAAATCATCCACAAATTATAGCTGAAAACACTGAAATTTAGCCTTTACCATGTATCTCTTCAAGAAAGATCAAGATTGTAGATCTTGAAGCTCTTCATTGGTGAAATTTGTGTTGCTCTGGTTCTGCATCATAAGAGATAAGATTTTGCACTGTGTTTCATTTTCTGTGTTGTTATTAAGTGCAAAATTTGATTCTGTTTTTGAAATTTCCATGTATTTGTGAGTGTTTAGTCTACAAATTGTATAGAGTTTACGTTTGTAGGTGTACAATAGCGTTCTGCACTGGTTTTGTATTCTCTGTAGGGTTTAAAGGTGATATTCTACAGGGTGCAGAGGGTTTCTTGCAGGATGCAAGTGTATTGTTGTTTGTATTGCTTGAACTTTGAGTTCTTGAGTGAATTTCTCTGCTTGTTGGAAAAGAAACTGGATGTAGCTCTTGAGAAAGAGTGAACCAGTATAATTCTTGGTGTTCTTGCTCTCTATTGACCCTATCTTGATTCGCATTTTGATTTTTTGCAGTTTTCTCAAATCTGTCAAAAATTCAATTAATTGATTTCGGCTTTCAATTTATTGATTTTCTGTGAACTGCATAACTGACCATTCTACTCTACATAATTTTGTCATTATGTAATTTGCATTTGGTATTATGAGATTTCATGTGTGTATCATATTATATTTTCTAGTATCTTTGTGAATTTCATTTGTGCCATTTTTTAATATTGAAAAGTCAATTTATTGTTCTCGAAATTCAATCAATTGTACTTGTTGCTCCTGTGATTCTGTGAGGTTCTGTAATTGATTATGTGTGCTATTTAATTAATTGAATTTTGTCAGTATCATTCTATAAACTGGTTTCATTTGATTGTGCTTACTGTTTAATTAATTACAGTTTAAAGATTTGGCTTCTTTTCATGTATTTCAATTAATTGCCTTTCTGTTTCAATTGTGATTGATTTTTTGCAATTGTGCTTTACCAGAAATTTCAATTGATTGTTTCTATTTTTCAATTGATTGATTCTCTATTGTGTTGTTCTGTAAGTATTTTCAATGTTCAATTAATTATTTTTGTATTGTGCACTCAAAATTTATATAATTGATTATGTTCATAAAGTACTTTCATTCTTTACATTATTTCTTTCCATATTCTGTGAAAATCTTTGAAAGTTCAATTTACCCCCTTCTTCAACTCAACTTAAAATCCTTTTCACTTGGTATAATGCAAACGACAGTGCCATGATAGATTAGATAGGGTTTTGGCATCCCTACAATGGTTAGAAAGATGGCTTAGTAGTAAATAATATATCATGGATAGAACAGTATCAGATCGTTGTGCAATAATTCTGAAACATCAGGAATGTGATTGGGGCCCCAAACCATTTAGAACCTCGGATTTTGGAGGACCCATGTTGGATTTATTGACACGGTTAGGGCAATGTGGGAACAATATCAGGTTTGTGGTAATGATATTTGGGTATTGAAACAATTAAAAGGAGGTTTAAAGGTTTGGAATAAGGAGATTTTTGGTGACATTAACAAGAAGAAACTGGAAATTACTTCGTTATTAGGGATTTAGACTTGAAGGATGAAAATAGTTTGTTACAAGATGAGGGAAAGTTAGAGAAAAGGAAATTATTGGCTGAGTTGAAAGTGATTTGATATCAATCTGATGTATTGGCCAAACAAAAGTCCAGAGCCAAATGGATGGAAGAAGGGGAACTCAACCCAAGGTATTTTCATAACTTAACCAACTAAATGAGGGTAAAGAATAGTATAAAAGGGTTACAAATTGACAGTGGGTGGTGTGAGAAACTTGTTATAGTTAAGGAGGAAATAAGAAATAAGTTCTGCACCAGATTTTATAACCAAAGTAGGGTTAAGATACTGCTGGACAATATTGACTTCCTTATAATTAGTGAAGCTGATAGTGTCAGCTTAACTAAGGAGTTAACTGAAGAAGTCAAGGGAGTAGTTTGGGAATGTGATGGATCCAAAAGTTCAGGCCTCGATGGGTACAATCTAAATTTTATTAAAATGCCTTAGGAAGTTATTAAGGAAGAGATTATGAAAGCGGTGAGATCCTTTTACTATTATGGGTCATGGCGTAAAGGAACCAACGCTTCCTTTATAACCTTAATCCCAAAGGTCAATAACCCACAAAATCTTGAAGAGTACAGGCCGATTTCTCTTGTGGGCAGCTTCTATAAAATCATATAAAAAGTTTTAGCAAATTGTTTGAAAGGGGTACTAAATCAGATTTTAGACTATAAGAAATCTACTTTTTTGGAAAACTAAGGCTTGTTGGAAAGTGTGATTGTTACAAATGAAGTTTTAGATGATGTTAGGTAGAATAAAAAATCAGGCTTTGTATTTAAAAATGGCTTTGAGAAGGCTTATGACTTAATTAAATTAGAGTAACTTGTGTATATGTTGGGAGGCTAGGGTTTACTATAAAATGGATTAAATGGATGAGGAGTTGTCTTGAGTTGTCTACGATGTCTATTTTGGTAAATGGTAGCCCAACTTTAGAGTTCAAACCTCATAAAGGACTTAGGCAAAGAGATCCACTAACATCATTTCTGAAAATGTATTTGGTTGAGTTCAAGAGGAAAGGTGAATTAAACTTTAAAAGATTTTTCCAATTTAAAACACTGAAAACAGTTTTAGTGAATTAAAAAACCTTTTCTGAATCTCAATGATAAAAGATTTAGAGTGTAGTGGTAAAATAAATCGATTTCAGGCACGAATGAATCAATTTATTTTACTGGCAAAGAGGAAATTTAATACAGCACACACAGCAGTTGAAGTATATGCATCAGATGTAATTTTAAACAATATAAACCAGCAAAGACAGTATAATGCAAATCAAGTCACAGTGGTAATCAATCTAGAAATTAATGAAGCTAAAATGATATTCCAATTTGCAATAGTTATAACCAAAATCAAGGCCACAAGTAGACAAAATTTCCAACTAGAGGAACCACACTTTAAGCTGTTTTGAAGTAAAATCAAATTAAAATATAGTCTACTAAATCAGTGAAACTACAATGAGAAACACAAGTTAATTCACAGTTATATCATACAAACATATTAGAATCAATATCACAAATCAAATTGTAAAAACTGATAATGATTACAAAACTATTACAGAAGAATTAATAAAAGCACACACACAGAGGACTGATACAATAACCAATTTAGAATTACCCTATGACAGAACACAATTTCAAAGTAATATATCACACAAATTCAATCACACCAAATTGCACACAAGATAGAATACAAAGAGAAATACTAATACTCAATTTGCAAGTTTATGTAACTAAGATATATTAAAAACAATATCAACCAAGAATGTCAAGTCCAATGCAACTATATCAAACACAACAGTTCAGCAAACTCAATATAAAGATGATCAATACCAAAGATTCACAATCACTTCAATAGTATCACACCAGCACACCAAAGACAGATTTACAAATCAGTATTGAAATACTTATTTTGGATTTCAAAAATTAAGAAGAATTAACACTGCTACTATCAAGATTAGATTGGACAGCCACTAAGATTGAAAACAGATATTGAAATTCAATTACTCCAATAATAGTAGTTCTACAAATTATTCAGAATTCAATTGGAACAAATCAATTGTGATTTGGAACCAAAAACAAAGACACAATCTCTACAGAAGAATCACAAAACAGTTTGCAATTTGAAGTTTTAGTATAATATCACAAAACATATTGCTTTTCAGTTTCAAAGATGTTACAGACCCTTGTGAAGGCAAAGTTATACCCAATTCAAATTTCAAAGAACAAACTCAATTTGCAGTATAGCAATTAAACCAAGTTTGCTCCAGATTATCAAGAATCAATTTTATTACCGATTAATTCCAATGAGCAGCGCAAGAACAATTTAGAATTGAAAGAGTAAGGTCAAGAACAGTAGAACACAATTAGTTATACTAGTTCACCCTTCCTCAAGGGCTACGTCCAGTCTCCTTTGCCCCTCAAGCAAAGAAAGTTCCACTATATCAAATTAATTGTTCAGTTTACAATCAATCACACAATTCCTACTCCTTATAAGAATTAAGAAACCCATTGAATTGATCAACTACTCCCTGCAGTCCCCCAATCAATTCAGCAAACACACAAGGCTAAATCCTATAGCCTAAAACAGTACAAACATTCAGGTGTTTTACAGAATTACAAACAATCAACGCATATCTTGATACAAAAGGGATCAAGAATGGTTAAGAAAGACTCTCTGATTGGTGCGCAGAAGAGGGCTTTGCACAGTCTTGAAGAATTCCAATGGCACAGTGAATTGGTCAAGAGTGATTCTTCAAGAAAAAGCCCCAATTGATTTTGATCAAGAAATTCTCAATTACCCAAAGTGTTTTTCACAGTGATCTCAAGAATTGACTCTCAATTTCTATAATTCAGACTTAGGCGCACGTTAGAAACCTTGTAGTTTTTATAAAAGAAAAAACCCCCAATTGTGTTTTTCACAAATCAGTTATTTCAGTTCTGCGAGGCACGAATAAATAGATTTCATGAAAACTGGAATCGATTTATTTTTGTCCAGTTCAGTGTATTTCAAACCAGTTTGCACCAAACCTTAGCTAGCTCACTTTGATAAGTTTTTTTTTAATCACTCTTAGACCATTGTGCTGGTGGACTTCTCCTCAATTATGCATAGATTCTTTGCCAATCAAGCTCTCACTCACTCACACAAGACCAAATCCCAAATCTCCTCCAATTGCTTGCTTGCTTTGTCTTGCTTGTTTTGTCTTGTTTGGCTTCATTAAATCTTTATTCTTGTGAGAGTACTAACAATTTCTTTTTCTTATTAAGGTAGAAGGTTTGTCAGGTGCAGTGAGGAAAGCAGAAAAGAAAGGACTGTTAGAGGGACTTAAAGGAAAAAATGATGTAAGAATTAGTATGTTACAATTTGCAGATGATACAATGTTCATATGCAAAGGTAACACTCAAAATATTGATACTATCAAAAGCACTCTGAGGTGTTTTGAGTTAGCTTTGGTGCTTAGGGTTAATTTAGCTAAGAGCTCTATAGAGGGGTTTAGGGGTTGATCAAGTGAGCCTAGAGATGTTTGTGGTTATGTTGAACTATAAAATTATGTCATTCTCATTTGTTAATAGGTGGAAATCGAAAAGAAGTGTCCTTTTGGAAAGGATGTTAGACAAGGTAAAAAAAGAAACTATCTAAGTGGAAAGGTAAGCTTATGTCTATGGCATGGAGGGTAACTTTGATAAGATTTGCACTATCATCAGTGTTTCTCTTCTTTTTATCAATATTCAAGGTTCCTAAATCTATCAATGAATAACTTATTAAAATACAGCAACAGTTCTTGTGGGGTTGGGGAGTTGACAAAAAAAAATAGTTTGGGTCAAGTGGGCCATAATATGCAAAAGTAGGTTTAGTGGGGATCTAGGTATAAAGATATTCTTATCTTTAGTAAGGCCCTCCTTGGTAAGTGTAAAATGGCGGCCCAGTAATGAGGAGAAGGGTTGTGGAAGGAAATTTTAGAATCAAAATATGGGTCTTGGAGAAGTTTAGATCAAGATAGCTCTAATAAGAAAGAATCTAGATTGTGGAGGGATCTTAGAAGCATTTGTGAAGAAAATAATGAAGGAAAATTGTTAATGATAATATTACATGGAGAGTTGGAAGAGGTAATAAAATATTGTTTTGGGATGATTGTTGGAAAGCAAATAGGCCACTTAGAGATGCATTCCCTAGAATTTGTGCTAATTCTACTCAAAAGGGTCTAAGATCAGAAAAAGTAGGGGAATGGCTAGGTCAAGTGTGGCAATGGAAATTGGGGTGGCGAAGGACATAGTTTGAGTGGGAAAGGCCTATGATAAAGGTCTTCCTTACAACTATCCCGCAGAGTGGCCTAAAGATCATCTTGATAATTAGTGGGTGTGGAAAAGAAAGAAAAGCTTAGAATACACTGTCTAAGATGCATATAGCAAGGTAATGGGGGATGCCTTAGGTGAACAGGATGAAGTTTTTTTATAATTTGTGGAATGTCAAAGCATTACCCGCTTCTCAAATCTCTGCTTGGAGAATAATTTTGCATAGACTACCAACTAGAGACAAATTAATTAAGATAGGACTTCAAGTCAAAAATGCTACATGTAATTTTATGTAGGAAAATGCGTGAAAAATTGTTAGAAGCACAACTTGTACACCACAATATGCCCCAACAACACTGTTTAGGCTTTACAATATCTGGTCTGGGAAGGTTAGGGAGCTGTGTGTGGAGAGTGTTATGAATTATAGTAATTTGATATATTTTGAAACACAGAAATGAAATTATTTTTAAAAATAGAAAGTGTAACATGTTAGAGGTATTTGTTCTAGTACAATCAAAATTTTAGACTCTTGTAAGAGATAAATATAAGCATACTCTTTTCTCATACTCTGATTGGTGTCTGCAGCCATTAGCATGAAATTGATTAACTAAGCAGATATGAGAATGGTAGGTAGTGATAGTATAGCTGTAATAGATGGGTTAAATGGCTGCTGATTGTGAAGCATACATGAAGTATTTAGTTATTAATTTTGAATAGGGAAAAGTCTTCGTGTGGATCTGGGAATTGAAATATCTAGAGAGGAATGTTTCTGTCTTGTCACAATATGAATATATGAACTTGCAAGAAGGCTGAGATCTGTTTGTGATGTAGGGGTCAAGAATGAATAAAGATAAACTGATGCAGAAACCCTCATATTAAAATGCTTTACCAGACCACGTCTAGCAGGTCAATGTTCAACATGTGATTTTTTAGAAGCTCCAGTCATGCAATGAACTTGTGCAGCTGCACTTTTGTAGTGTGATATGTAATAATATATGTATTTTTATCATTTGTTTTTAAATGTAATTTATTTCAAATACTGGCATGCTTATTTTGGATAGACGAATAGTAAGATCCACGTTTTAATATTCATTATTAAGGTGGGTATGCTTCACGATGGAATGAAGGAAATAAGTGAATATAACCACTTTCATCATTGAAAGAAAGATTCAGTATTCGAATATAAGGGTGTGTGATTTTATAAATTTCATCATTTGAGGGATAGATTCAGTATTTGGATATAAGGATGTGTGATTTTATAAATAAAAACCTTATTATCAGTGATTGAGTATTCTATTGAGATACTCTTATTACCCTATAAATGATATATTCTTTATTATGGATTAAAAAAAATTATCTACTTTCTTGATATCTACCACGAAACTTAAATGATCAACTTCAACGTATACAGTATTTGAGATTTAGTTACTTAGAAGGCATGAATCGAACACTATTTGGACCAATTAATAGTTAACACTTCGTACTTAATATTTGCAAAACTATGCTCCAAAAGAAGTCGCAGTTACATGTTACAACCTTTTAAAAAGATATTTATTTTATATCAATTCTAAAAAGAAACTATTTAATATTAATTAATTTTTTAAATAGTATATATTTTTAAAAACTTATAGTAATAAAAAAACTATTTGCAAAAATATTTTAGCGAATTTCATTTATTACAAATTGAATAGATTTTTTTTGCTGAAACAGATAAGATACTAATAACTTAGAGAAAACAGAGGCAATGAAGCATACCTTTTAGGAAAAACATTTACTCTTTTGTTCGGAAGTGAAAATAAAATAATCACTCTCAACTGTTAAAAGTATAAAATTAGATTAAAATATCCTCTAAAAACTCACTTCACTGTCCCAGCCTCAACTTTTTGCTCGTGCCCTTTATCCAATGCAACGTGCTATTTTTGCAAGAATAATTGAGTTGACGAAGGCCAGACAAAGAAAAATAAATGTTTTCATAAATTGAAAATTAAATACTATTTATAAATTAAACTAGTTATATCTATGTTAAAAAATGAAAATTTTAAAAAATTATATAACATAATTTTTCGTTTTGTTTGCAAAAAAATTCTCATCTCTTTTTCATTTCATAAACACTAATAGAATAATAATACAGGTATATTTGATAAATTTATATATATATATATATATATATATATATATATATATATATATATATATATATATATATTCACAAATTTTATATTATTGTTTCCAAAATCAATTTTTTTACTTGGAGAAGAGATTTTTTATTTATTTTATCTTTTAAATCATTTTAAAAGTGTTTATTCAAAGGTACAATATCTACGTGGATTCTGTGACTCCCTGTACCTCCAAACTCTCTCCTCCGTGTCTCTTTCTCGCTTTCTCAAAAATCTCTCTCCCTTCTCTCTAGTTTTTCTCCATCCATACATCATCTGTTTTAAAATCTAAATATACCTTGCAGTAGCTAAGGAGTTAAGGATCATTTCTAACCGATCA
>Ga0099824_1007122_pt1 | contig 14982 bp, 6 predicted proteins | sample SiratrowhiteBW_FD_76837 | JGI IMG/M metagenome (GOLD analysis project Ga0099824, IMG submission 76837) | Root nodule microbial communities of legume samples collected from California, USA - Siratro white BW | ecosystem: Host-associated > Plants > Roots > Nodule | place: USA: California...
AACATTACTATTTTCTTGACAATGATCAACTTCAAAGTATTGAGGTAACTCAGAGCATTATCTAAGACATACAAGAGAAAATTTCACGTACTAATAATTAGACATCTCAATGAAAACTATATTACCTTCTTATAAGCCTGCGTCACTAGCAAATGAAAAATCTTGTACATTATAATATACGTCAAATACTTCTTAACAAATTTGATTAGAATGATTATGAATACTCCTTTTAAATACGTATCTTTGGTGACAACTGTAAAAGGGAAGTTTCAGAACTCATAGCATTGCTATTTTCTTGACAGTGATCAACTTAGAAGTATTGAGATAACTTAGAATATTATCTAAGACGTACAAGAAAAAATTTCACGTACTAATAATTAAATATCTCAATAAAAACTATATTCATAGATGATAATTTCACTAGTATAAATTTTGATATTATATTCAAAAATAAATTTTATCTGAACTTTAAAAAATTATTTATAAAATAATGTTTATCCTCAATTAAATATAACTAATCATGTTATTAGACAATATTGGATCTCCAACCATCAGCGATGGATAATAGTAGGAAAATATGAATATCCTTCCAATAGTTTTTTATTATTTTTCCGGTGTGGATGAAACTCCAATTTCTAAGCTTTTCATTTAACTCATGTGCAGGAGCTACAAATTGCTTGTAAAGGGTGAAAGAGATGAAGGTGAACAAGAGAAACTAAAGTCTGATTATGATCAAGTTGTGTCCGAAGTTACCACCGAGTATACAGCTTCACTTTTTTTTCTTTTTAAAGCAAGCACACATGCATCTTTATTGTTTATTCCATCTGAATTAAAGTAAATTATATAATATGTAATTAGATTTGTAATTTTTATTCAAAGAGCAAGTGAGGATCTTTATATAATATGCTAATTTTAGTATTATTACAATTTTTTTATCAACTGTAATTTGATTTTTTATTAATATAAGTTTGAGCATTAAATGTGAACATTTTTGTATATAATATTAATTACAATTTATTGAATAAATCTCTATGATTATATTTATGTTTGATTTTAGCAAATTATTTACATGATTTTAGTGATTATAATATTTTTCTTTCATTATTAAGATTTATATATTAGAGAAAAATTTAAATAAGAGTAAAAACTATGTTGGTATTTGGTCAGAAATCCTTGAAATCTCTCCCTTTTTGTAGGATATAATAAATTTGAATTATTATATTGTAAAACATTTAATACAATATAATAAATTTGAATTAATTCATTCTCACTTTAGAAGTTATTTTATACATACTTTTCTATTATTTTTATATTAATATTCATGTTTTAATACATCTACTTGGGACAAATGAAATTGACTTTCATTTGCATAGGTTTTAGTGTAAAATGTTTTGCATCATTAATGAGTTTTTGTTTTCCTTATTCATTAATGTTCATTTTTTAACATTTAAGAAAGATCTTGATCTTTACATGATAAATAAAAAAAAGTTAGATCAATTTAAGACTATAACCGTTTTAAGTTCAATTAAGTATAAATTGATTTGAGAATGATTTATTTTTGTTTTAAATTATTTAACTTTTAAATTATTTAACTTTTAAATATTTTATTTAGATAACAATATTCAAATGGATAGAATTTAATTCTTTTAGATAAATTATTTTGATTTCAATTACATGTAAAAGTACTAAATATATAAATTATTATCAAATAATATCCATTAGATCAACAAAAAAAAATTCTATTGCAGAAAAAATAACAATTACAAACTTTATTTAATAAAATTTTGTTATCATACAGAATTAGTAAACGGACAATTAAAAATAATATTAACAAATATATTGATTGAAGAGCAATTCTGACCTACTCGACAAACAAACTTTGTTAACTGAAAAAATATATTTATCAATATCAACTAAAAATTTGTAATTTATGTTTTCTGAAAAGTAATTTTATCAATGATGATTGAAAAATAGTTTTAACTTAAGTTGTCATTGATATTATTAAAAAAATAACCTTAAATGATATGAAATAATTATTTCAATTCTTATATTAACACAAGAAACCATATTTGACAACATTAATAAAAAAATACTATTCATACTCACAAATAAAACATTAACTAATATTAATAAAAAATATCTTCATTATGGTGATTCAAACACAATCATGATTAACTTTAATTTAAAAAAAATTATTTTTTATATTATTCTAAAATACAATACATGATTCTCTATTGTTATTGAGTTAATAACTCACCTTTAATACAGTCAACTATATTTTTATTAATCTCTAAATCTTAGATTTAACAATATTTTAATAAAGTTTGAGTAAAAAAATTGTTGTCAACTACTATAACTACTATTCTAATAAATTATTTTCATATTTTTTTTAAATATCTAAATAACATATTTTATCATAAAATGTTTCAATTTTCTCTTAAAAATAAATTGTTATCTAAATATTCTTCATTTTATCATAGGAAAAGTTTTTATTATAAAGAGATAGAAAGAGAGTCATAGGGGCACACTTAACACTTTTTTTTTAAATATTATTTTTAAATTAAATGTATCAAAAGTTCTCAACAATATTATATTAATTAATTTTATTATAATATTATGTGTGTAAACAAATTAATAAAATGATATATTTTTGTTTGATAAAAATAGATATATTAAATCTTTAAATCATATTATATATATTATAATTGTTATAATGCTAAGGGTAAATTTAGAAACGTACTAAAAGTTAGACACTAAGAGCGACATAGTTAGACAAATTAATAAAATTGTTATTTCTGGTCATAGTATGACACTAGATGCGACGGAGTTAGAATTAACATATTTTTTATGTGCTTTAAGACAATTTATAATACAAGATAAAATAAAACAAAATAAAAATATAATGTAATTAAAAATAATTAATATTTAATTAGTATATTGAATAATTTTTTTTATTGAGATAAGTAACGGTGATACGTGTTTTTTAAACCAAGTGGATAAATGTTTGAATTTTTTTTATGATGTTACTTCAAGTGTTAGAATATTTTTTTTTATAAATTTTTAACAATATTATATTTTGTTAAATATATATTACATGCTTTATTAATTATTTAAGTTTTCATTTAAAATATGTTTTAATAAATAAAATACTAATGAAATTAAACCATATGATTAAATGATATATTTATTACATATAATTTATTTATTGCACATGAAAAATGGTTAGAAAAATTAGACCAGTAGGAAAAAATAATAAAAATATTGAAATTGTATTTACGGACATCTTAAGATAAAAATCAACTCTAACGGTTTATTTTGTGTTTAAAATATCAACTCTAAGCATTTCTTTTGTGTTTAAAATATAATAAAAGATATTCTTTTACATTTTGTCAGAAGATATAGAAAAAATAAAAAGCTGTATAAATTGAGCGAGCCGGTATTAAAACGGTGATACTACTTCCAAAGTTTTGTAATAATAATGGTGTCCATCTTTTCTCGTGTTATGAGCATGTATCACTTGCAAATGAAAGATCTTGTACTCGCAATAATCCTTTTATACGTATCTTTGGTGAGATTCGTAAAAGAGGGCTTTCAAATATTTCTTAACAAATTGGTTAGAATCACCAGCAATAATGTTTTTATCCGTATCTTTGGTGAGAATCGTAAAAGAGGGGTTTTAGAACTGATGGCATTAGTATTCTCTTGACACCATCAATTTCGAAATATTGAAGTAACTTGGTTAAGGGCGTAGAAGAGTTGTTTATTTGGAATGTCAGTTTCGAATGGAGGACTTTGAGGTGTGTAGGTGTCCATTTTTTTCATTTTCCATTTTTCAGCCAAAAACTTCTAATCTTGAACGAGTTTATTCTTCCTCTTCCCTCTTTGAGATTCACTTCTTCAGGATTATTCTGGATAAAGAGTAGGAAAGCTTATAATTCCAAAAGAGTTCACTAGAAAATATGATACTACTTTGTTAAACTAGTGTTTTTCAAGGTTATGAAAGATATTAAATGGGAAACTTGTTGTACCAAACTCTGGTGATGTTTAGTTTGAAAAATTTGTCACTTATTACTTCATTTGCTACGGTCATGTCCTGATTTTCAAATATCAACAAACATGTATATTTGATGCAAGTGCGGTTGAAAAAATTATCCCTCCCACAACAATGAAACCGTTCAACACGGAAACCGGGACGCCCTCTTGGACAAGGCTCCAAATTACCTCAACACTTTCAAGTTAAAGTTCAAGAGAATAACAATGATACCACTAGTTTACAGTTGTCTTGAAAAATATATACACAAAAGAATATGTGTCCGTTATTCCAACCAAATTTGTTAAAGAAGTATTTAAAGTGTACAAAAGAGATCTTAAGTTGTTAGTCACCTTAGTTGATTTTTGTTTTTATCTAAAATTACAAGACGATGTAGGTTGTGAAATTCCTTGGATGTTGTTGGTGTTGGTTTCTAAGCAGAACTAAAGTGACTCCTGTAATCTGCATAAAATGACTTGCACTAATGACCAGTGCAAATTACCAAGGCGGAAATCAATTTTTGATTGGAGAATAGAACCTCAGCAGCACCCAAAGAAATGCATACAAGTTTTGTATATAAAGTAGAAGTTGACTGGATACTACATGCCTGCTATCTGGCACAACATTTTATTCTTGCTGTATTCGTAAATGTGGTTTTGTTAAATGTCTTTTATTTCAATTTGTCAATCAGATCGTATATGCTTAGATTTACTGCTCTGTACCTGGATGCCTCAATTAATTGGTTATAAATTGTACTAGTTTTTTCAGTTTACTTCAGCATATTGTCTTACAACAGAGTGTCTCTTGAAGAAGAACAGGAACCCTCACTTGAGTAAGGACCAAATAGAAGATGAACTTAAGGCATATCTTGGAATCAGGAAGGTTATATGTTTGCCTCGTGGATTATATGGTATGTAAACTTGATATTCCTATTGTAGATTAAGAACTTTTTATTTCACAAGGTTTGATACAGAATTGCTGATTTGTTTCTCGGCAAGAATAATTTGGTTTAATATGTGGTAAAATCTTGACTTTGTGTAAAATTAATAGAACAATGAATCAGTATATGGTTCTAGTTAGAATCCACTGTAGCTTTGTATAACCGTGTAATGATACTTGTATGATGAAATTTAGCTGTTTGTTCTCTTGTGGTGAATGCGCTTTGTGGCAGGAAATTTAACTTCTGTGCATTTGATTGGCTTTCAACATTACGTAGGCTCCAGATACTTTGACTATTACTCAATTAGTGTACATTGGTTATATCACCTAAGTATTTTTCTTACTACAAAATGACACTTAAATTAAGGTAAAATTCACAAATTTCTTTCTGTCTTCTTTTCAGTGAAAGCTAATACAAAAGATTGGAAGGACCCACCTGGGCGCTAATAATAAGAAATTTTGAATTTTTTCCTTAATAAAGGCAGTTAATTTTCTTTAGAAAGGAACAACATTCGGGTAGATATTTTATTTTATTACGGTGTTCTTATAACTGTCTTTGGGGATCCTTGTGTTTGTTAACTTCATTAGTTACTTATTTTTTTTGCACTTGAACTCCTTTTGAGGTTGCAAATTTGAAAAGCAGTGTTTGTGCCTCCGTAGAGATGACCTTGAAGTATTAGAGTACATATCTTAGGTTCAAAGTGTTTTGTAGATTTAATCTATTCCTCAAATTTGATGAGAAAAATGGTCACATTGATAATATGTGTTGTTTTGTGAGGTCTGCTGTGGTTATTCTGTCTTGAGTGATGATGAAACTGATTCTCAGTATCCGTAGAAGCTTATTCTTTGCTTTCAAGTGTAACATATGTTAATGGTAGAAAGTTTGAAATCATTAAATTGAATGTTTTCTATCACTCTATATGAGAGAGAGTGAAACAAAATATCGTTTTTATCATTATTATTTCCTTTCATTAAAAAATTAAGATATAATTATCATATTCACCCATCGTCCTCGAAGTATATCTTTAAATTTTACAATGAATAGTTTGTTGCTGTATGTTTATTAGTTATAGAATTTTATGATATCATTTTGCAGCTCATTTTTTTTTTTTAATCTCTGTCGTTTTCCTTTTAATCATGTTGTTGCCCGTGTTTTTTTCCTTAATAATTGTTAAACTATAGGAAAAAAGAGACATTGAGCTTAAAACATATGTTTTTGAGACAACAAAATGTTTTATTAATTAAGAAAGAATAATCAATACAATAAATTTGACTTAGTCCAATACCCTTCTCATCGTTGCCTATATTAACAATGTTGTCCACGTAAGAAACATCCTTGAGAAGAATGACAATAAAATAAGAAATGATTAGCATCACTTATCATTTCAAATTGATGGATGATAGTCTTAAAAAGCCCAAATCATGCACGGGTGATTGCTAAGGCCATATAGACTCTCTGAACCTTTATAGACAACATACCATATCAAATGATTCTCCCTAAAATCAGGAATTTGCTAATTTGCTCGACTTCATCAAGATCACTACGTAAAAATGCATTTTTTTAGGTCAAGCTGCAACATACAATGGTGAATAATTGTAATGGAAAAGAGAAGTTGAATAAATTTCATTTTGGCAACAAGATATAAACGGTTAGTATAATCTTGGCCATAGATTTTGTGTATCCTTTGACAACAGTTGAGCTTTATAGCTATCAATGTTACCATGTCCTGTTTTAAGTGTGTACAACCACCAACCATCAATTGATTTACCAGCTAAAAGAGGAATGAAATATAATCATCTATTTTGGTTGGCTTGTGTCTCTTGAATATTTGGTAGTGTTTCTTTAATGGAATTTGTCTGTGTAAGTTTATTGTCTTAGTAACAACCTTATCTTCACCTTTCTATCATAAATCCCTAATTATGTGTATTAGGTCAACATGATTTCATTTGCTCCTAATCTAAATTCTAACTCTGTAAAATAAAATCAGGTGAATGAGGATGCTGGATACAACAATCTTAAGCAATTAGCAACCAGTCTGCTAACTAAGTCATAATTTTAGAAGAAGATTTCCAGTTTCAATTTATTATAATAATTACTTTCAAATAAACAAATGAGGTGCCATAAACTAGACAAATATTTCAAGCAACTTTTGGTAATTTTATATTTTCTAGGACGGTGAGGCTAATCCAAGACCTCCTGGCACTAGACTTGCTGTTTCCTATGTAAACTTTTACATTGCAAATAAAGCTATCATTGCACCACAATTTGGAGAGATAAAAAGCGAGATGATGAAGCTATCCGAGTCCTGTCTAATGTCTTCCCTCATTATGAAGTGTTTTTACATAAAATTTGGGGACCTTCAGAGTTTCCTCTCACACAGCCTGAACAGTTCAGGTCCGCTTTATTGGAATGTTTTCGGTCTGGGTCTTTATTCTGGAAGTGCTTGTCTCTGTCCGTTAAGTATCAGTCTAAGCCACGCCAGGGGGTGTGACTGCGAAGACACTCCGACGCTCAAGTAAGTATTCGGTTATTGAAGCTATGTGAGTTATTGTTTAATAATACATACCTTTAGCCTTCATTATCCACTTATTTATAGATTCAAAGTTGACTTAAATCTTACGTCATGTCAGCTTTTACAGGCTGTCTTGCCAGAGGTTGCTTGTACGCTTAGACTATTGATTTACTCTTCGGTAGGGAAGTTGTCGGCTTAGGGCGACAAGTGGTCATCCTGAGCTGGGCAGTACACTTGCCCCCAGGCTTGAGCGATATCTTATGAGCGAAAAGGTTTGTTCACAAGTGTATCAGTCACTCCAAGTTTTCAGATGAAAATTAAGCGACAAGGTATTCGGTCACCTTATAGATTGCAAATTTTGTAGGCGTTATGAAGCGGGAAAAATTGGTGCTCATGTTTTCACGTTCTCGTACCAAGGTAGTCGGTACATGGATGTCGGACTAGCAATTCAAGGATTGGGTTAGCGTACCTTGGTTTGGCTCATTTGCATTGTATTTATAGGAGCCGGACTGTACAGAAGCATTATTATTGGTTGAGGTTTGAGGATAGAGCAGCTTTTGGCTGTCTGCTGTTGTCAGTAATTATCTGATGAACTGTGGCACCGTTGTATCACATTGTGGCCGTGTACTTGTCGGTCAAGGCTGAGTACTTGTCAGCCTTAACTGTGTAGTTCTCGGTCATGACAGTACACTAGCCTCCCAAACTCGAGGGCTAGTCACAAGAGCTTAATGAGATTGTAGTTGTAGGCATCGGGTAGCCATATCGGTCGTGACTGTATACTACTTGGTCATGGTAGGACAATGTCCAATTATTTTCTAAGTTATAGGAGGCACTATGGAGTGACACTGCCCCATTTTCTTCTGAATTATGGGAGGTCACCATGGAGTGACATTGTCGTTTGACTGAGGTCTTGTACTCGGTAGAGATTCATGGAGATGAACTCTCCCTTAACCGAGTGTTGAAGTCGTTCTTGGTTGATCATGTCAGTAGGAAACTAGTGGATTTCTTTGGGGTGGACAGAACTACGACAAGGAGGATACTGTAATATATTTTCATGATAGACTTCTGATGGCAAAGGACATGGAAGCCGAGAATCACATAATTCAATTGGATTCGTGTCCGAAAACATCATTTCGGAAATTACCGAGTAGTCACACATGCTTGGTTATTGACCACTTACTCAGCCAAAGGTTTACCTTGGGGTGTTTCTTCCGTGATAGTCTAAAGCAACAATCAAATTATATTTTATATTTTCTTTCACATTTGCATAATGGAGAAGAGTGAATGGAGGTTCGGAAGAACATAGAAAGTGTGATGACGGATAGAAAGTAGCCACAAGTTGAGGTTAGTTGAGGTTCCTTGGGTCCCGCGATCCCTATTGAGTGTATTCCTCTAAAACCTGCATCGATCTAAATGTGTGAGAGATTAATCAAACGATTAGTCATGTAAATGGAGTGGTTGTATGGGTTAAATTCACAATTGGCCGGGAGACATTATATGGGTCAGATGTCCGTTCAACATTCCTCAAGAGACATACATTGCTTACTGTAGCATAGGATATCCTGTTTACGCATGGCAACACCAACAAAGAAGATAACATCAACTTAAATCAATAAAAGATAATCTAGGAGGGAAAGAGAGAAATGGCCATGTCAGTAAACTCAAAGATAGTGTGTTGCCAAGTAGCAAAGAGCTCTGTAACCCAAATTTGTTCTTGGTAACTCAATCAGGTCAGGAGTAAGTAATCATTGAGAATACTTCTCCATCAAAAATAAATATATAGAGTTTGTTCTTGTTGAGCCTTGGAGGGTGTCCGTTCTTCGACTAGGATCTTCTGTCTTGGGCGCTATATCTTCGGTCTGGGATGATAGTTTCCGGTCTTGTGTTGAGTCCACGCACTTGATATTTATAAAAGGTCAAAATTGTATGGCAGTGTTGCGTTTGGTCGAGGTTTCTGAGTGTGGCACTGTAATTTCCTGCATTGTCTCGTAACATGGCACAATCCGAGAACTGCTCACCTTACCCGAATACTATTCGGTCATTTTAACTTAATTCCACTTGGCTTTACTGATTATAAGTCTTGTTGACTATGTCCAGATACCCTTCGGCCATCCCATATACACTACACTTCGGCTAAGTCCTGGTAGACTTCGGTCCTCGCATGCACAAAGTTGATTCTAATTGCACCACTGAATTCAGCGGAAGCCCAACAATATCTCAACCATCTTGAAAAGATATGATTGTGCAGACAATAGAAGAGATCCCGTGAATAGGTGAGTCGGTCCAAAAGAGGAACCGGAAGGTTGTCATCAAGCAATTGGAGACCGCAGTGGAAGTTTGAGAAGGAGGTTGAGATCTAACCGAATGGCGTCGTCAGAGCGGAGCTTATGGATAAAGTCACCAGAGGTGAGAAGCGCATTGAGCTTGGCGTTGATGAACGCGAGAGTGGTGCAGGTGCAATGGCCAGGAACCATGTTGTTCTCAATGCTTCAATGAGTGTCTTGGGATGACAAGGAGCAGTGGGCTCGTGATTTTAGAAGTGCTTCAAGACCTTGTCCCCGAGCTGGGTGCTCATTTAATCTTGCATATCGAGAGTTGAGACTGGTGTTAACTATTTTTTAATCCAAAGTTAGCAGGAAGAGGATGAAGTTGAGGGTTTCTCATCCTTTGATTTCGAAATGTTTAAGAGGATGTTGCCTAACAAGCATTTGCAATATTCGATTGATCCCTTAGAAAACGTGGATGCAACCTTCATACCGGGAAGCAATTGAGGAATGTAACAAAATTTTGGGTTGAAGAATGAAAGGGTAGCGCTGCCATCACAAATGAATGGGTCATAAGTGATGTCATAACATTCTTCAGAATAATCTCGATCACATCTCGGCCATGTTGGTCTCGTAGTGATTGACCATTTTGATAGAGACGAGAACGAGTTTGAACGAGGGTGTTGAATGAAGCTCAATCCAAAGCAAAGGATTAGAGACACTTCGTCTTCTTAAACTCGGTTGCGGTACCCTAAAACCAAATAAGAGGTCACATCCGATTTGTCTCCAGGCTAGTTTTGGAAGAGAATATCAATGTCTCTGTCCCAGAAGGTCATGTGGAACATTGTCTACCGGTGTACTATGGAGGAACCAGCTGATGGTGTCATTTGTGATTTGCAACGACAACTTCATCCCTCCCATGTCGTGCAGGTGCTCTTCCATAAATACATATTATGTTTTGGACTTGACTTGGGTGTGGAGAAGTAGGATGAATTAAATGAGATTAGAGAGGCTTTCGACGATGAGAATAAGGTTGAAGAAAATGAGTTGAGGTTGATCTCGGCAAAGTTATTGGGTTTGAAACGAGTTGGCATATTTGCTACATTTGGGGCGTACCAAAAGTGGAGAAATAGAGTGACCAGGGACCTACTTGTTGGCTAAGTGAGACAGTTAATGGTCATATTGGTCTAAGGTGGGAGCAACAAGCTAAAGTGTTTCATTTAAGGTAAATGAGGTGGCTTATTCCCTTAGGCACGCACAAGGTAATTTTACAAGGCTATCCTTCACTTTAACTTCTTTAATAAATGGCAGTTGCCGAGTTGGATGGGCGTTTCAGGCTTAGATTTATTATGTGAAATGAAAAGCAATAAATGTAACCAGTAGGGGTACGTTTCACAATAAAAAGATGACATTTCTATAATGTATTAAAATAAGTATAATGAATTGGTTAAAGGTCACGCAAAATGACAATACCACATTCACTTTTCTCTTTACTGCACCAAAGGTAAATAAAATAAAATTACACGATCACGAGGGGATTCGCCATGTCACTTATTGAATGACGTGACATATGATTCAATGCCAAGTCACCCTATTGCTTTTCATCTTCCCAGTCGAGGACCTCAAAAATCAAAGTAAACAAATTAAAAAATACCACTTAGCTCAAGCATGAAGGCGGAAAAGGCGATGCGGTTGAGAAGATGCGAGAGTTTGCTAGAATTGGAAGGCGGTGTTGGCTATATCGGTAGTGAGGATGGCGATGGAAGGAGACGGATTACGTCTGGCAACTCAGTTGAGAGTTTCATTCAGTTTGGAGGAGTCACGACTTGCTATGATGAAGATTCAAAATTGCTGAGCAGCTTTCGACTTTCTTGAGGATGTGTTTTTCAGGAGACTGGAGGCTTCGATGATTACGATGTCGATTTAGGTATAGGTATGGAAAAAGATTAATATATGAAATTCCTACATGCTGATCGTTGGAACACTCTAACCATTGCAAGTTGGTTAAGTTGTTGGGTCTTGACAATGAAGTATCGACGGAGCCGAGAATATAGTAGAAAAGGAGAGTGGAAATGACAAGGAGAACAATATCTTTTCATTATAGGCAGTGTCGGTGAAAACATCTCGGCTATGTAAGCCTTACACTACTTAGCCATCTGAGCCTACGAGTTTTCCTTCATCTCAACCATGTCGGAGTATTCCCACATGTTTAACGCCAGTCACTCTCGAGTTGAATTGAGTCATGTTCATGTCATTGAATTTCTTGAATTGATTCTTTTGGGCCACACGGTGGGCGACAATTGTTCTTACCCAAGATTTGGGGACCTCTTCCCACACATCCCGAATAGTCCAGACCTGCTCTATTGGGATGTTCTCAGTCTAGGTCGTTGTCTTTGTCTCTGTCCGTTAAGTATCCGTCTAAGTCACGATAGGGGGTGTACCTGCGAAGACACTGCGAAGACACTCCGATGCTCAAGTAAGTATTCGATTATCGGAGCTAAGTGAGTTCTTGTTTAATAATATATACCTTTAGCCTTCATATTCCACTTATTTATAAGATTCAAAGTTGACTTAAATCTTACGTCATGTCAACTTTTACATGATGTCTTGCCAGAAGTTGCTTGCACGCTTAGACTATCGATTTACTCTTCGATAGGGAAATTGTCGGCTTAGGACGACAAGAGGTCGTCCTGAGCTTGGCAGTACATGAAGTAAGTAAAACTGCTGTTAGTGTAACTCATGTAATATTTATGAATGGTTTTTTGTTTATAGGAATTTAGGGTATGTTTTATCCTGAACATCTTGAAGAATATCATTAAAGAAACAATGGTGATTGGTAGCTCGAGATGTGTGAAACAGAGAACAGTCAAAATTAGAAGTGAGAACAACCGTGCTGTGAGGGATTCGGGATAGAAAAAAATTCCAAATGATAGGATACGAGTTTTTTTAGCTCCAACTGCAACTGTTTGTTGTAGAAATAGTGCTATCTCTTAAAGTATAGGAAAGAGAGAGGGATGAAACTGAAATTATGTTTCTGAAACCACATGTATCCTTTCTTTATATGGAGAGAACAAAATCAATGCAATGAATAGAGCTCAAATTGTGTTTCTAAGATCTTATAGATCCTTATTTATATTGGGAAAATGATGTCAGAGAAATTATTAGAGGAGATTTGATATCCTCTAATGATAAAAATGACACAAAAATTAATAATTACCGATTTTAGTAATACATATATAATTTAGATATTTTTTATTATATAGGTTTGATGTTTGTTTTTATAATTATAACACTGAAATGACAAAAAAATTAATAATTACCGGTCTTAGTAATGCATATATAATTTAGATATTTTTTATTATATAGGTTTGATGTTTGTTTTTATAATTATAACACTGATTTAAAAGCTGTGGAGAACCTAAAAAGCTGCTCTCTATAAATTGCACGGCTACAAAACGGTGACTCTGATTCCAAGTTTATAAGCATGTGTACCTCGCAAATAAAAGGTCCTGTACAGTACACTTCAAATCCTTCTTAACAAATTTGGTTGGAATGACGAGCAAATATCTTTTGCGTATGTATCTTTCATGATAACCAAAAAAGAAGAAACTTTAGAACTGGGTGACACTATCACTATTTTCTTGACACTGATCAACATCTACTTGGAATACTGAGAAACTTGGATCATTGTCCAACAACTTCACTTGAAGGCGGCCCAGATGTTGTATCACTTTAGTCACTTGGAGAAGATGATGTTGAAGTTACCCAAATAAAACTATAACAGAACGATTTTCAGTGTTGTTGGAGGGATACACTTGTATCTAATATATGTATCCCCCATTTAAATGTTTGTTGGAATTTGAATATCAGAAGATGATGACCGTGGACAATAGAGTAATAAGCGACAAATTCCTTCCAATCCTTCTCCAACCAAACATCACCAACACCAGATTTGGTCCAACAAATTTCCCATTCAATGCCATCCGGAACCTTGAGAAACACTGGGTTTGACAAACTAGCACCATATTTCTTAGTGAACTTCTTTGGAATCATAAGCTTTCCTACGAGAAACATTGGGTTTGACAAACTAGAACCATATTCCCTAATGAACTTCTTTGGAATCATAAGCTTTCCTACTCGAAGAATAGTATCAGAATAATCTTGAAGAAGTGGATCTTAGAGGGAAGAGGATGAACTCCTTCTCGATTGGAAGTCATGGTTGATGTGACTTAGATTACAAGGTTCTCAGGGTGCAACTCAGGAGGTACTTAACACTAATGGAAAGTGAAAAATGGAAGATGGAAGAGATGGACACCTATACACCTCAAAGTCTTGGGTTCGAAACTAGCATTCCAAATGAAGTTAAGAAAATAATTATATATTTTCAAGTGACTAAAGTGAAAGAACATCTTGAACGCCCTCAAGTGAAGTTGTTGGACAATGTTTCAAGTTAGCTCAGCACTTCCAAGTTGAAGTTGATCAGTGTCAAGAGAATAGCAATGGTGCCTCCAGTTTTGAAGCTTCTTCTTTTACTGTTATTATGAAGGATACATACGCAAAAGGATATTTACAGGCCATTCCAACCAAATTTGTGAAGAAGTATTTTAAGTGTACTGTAATTTACAGAGGACTCTTTAAGTTGTGAGCTACTCGTGTTTATAAGTGGGCTATTATTATTATTACAAAACTTAGAATCAATATCACTTTTATGATAGCAGCGCCACTTACAGAGAACAGTTTTTTTGTGCTCTCTCTACACTTTTTCTCTGACAAAAGCTGAAAGGGTATCTCTCCTTTGTTCCAGCACGAAGACCGAAGATTAACGAAAAAACTATTGAAGTTGATATCTGGAAAATATTGTTATAAGCTTCAAGTTCAGTTAGAAAAAATAAATTTAAAATTAAACTCTCTCTATATAAAGATAAATCAAGTTAAACTTTAAAATATTTGTTTCTAATTCTAATCCTCAACTCTTACTATTTTTAATCCAATAATTTGATAAACCACTCACTGTTAATTATTCAATGAGAAGCTCTTTATTAATTTGTTAGGTTTTTTAAGTTGTTGAAATTTAGCTATCATTTTTCTGCATATTCATGTGAGTCATGTACATTCACTCAATTGTTGAATTCGTGAGTCATTCAAAACAATTAACTACTGGAGAGTTGTGTTGTCCACTTTTAGGTAATTAGGTGGATATCCATAGTTAGTTTTTTTTTTTTTTTTTTTGTTTTGG
>Ga0099824_1007123_pt1 | contig 14981 bp, 6 predicted proteins | sample SiratrowhiteBW_FD_76837 | JGI IMG/M metagenome (GOLD analysis project Ga0099824, IMG submission 76837) | Root nodule microbial communities of legume samples collected from California, USA - Siratro white BW | ecosystem: Host-associated > Plants > Roots > Nodule | place: USA: California...
ATCAAATGAATTAATTAATTGATAACTTATGGTATATGAGATGTGATATGCATTTTATTGCAAAAATTTGAATCAGTGGTACAAATTTCTCTTACTAAATCACTAAATATTTAATGGATATAAGTTTTATTTAAGTTTGTAAACTTTCCGTCATATTTATTTAGTTTATAGTTTTATAAAAATATTTTCATTTATCTTTTCATCACGTGTAGATTTTTTATTTTTATTTTTTAATTATTGCATATTATAAAAAATTAAACGTATATCTTTCCTTAAATTCAAGAACTATTTAATTTCTTTTTTTCTAATAATTTTTATTTTTTTAGGGCTTAGGGTTTAAATTCAAGAGTTATTTAATTGTTGTTTTTTTAATAATTTATCTTTTTAGTTTATTCTTTACTAAGAAGTAAGAATTGGTTTTCAAAAGATGTTTAAAATAAAGATTCTAAAATGAAACTGCAATAATTATTATTATTATTATTTGGAGAAAAATTCTTTATTTGTGAAATTTGTTTATAATAAAGATTGAAATAATAATAATAAAATGTCTAGTCTCATTATTCTTATGTTTTGTAGGTTGTGCTTTAGACACCACCAATGACTTTGTCATGTTAATCTTCTACAAATACCATATTTACTCATTTCTTCATTTTTAGGCTTTAACATATATACGGTTCAGTCTCTCATGTATCGTGAACACCCATTATCCAAGTATCATGATAAGGATCTTCTTACATGAGCTTAGAATATCTATAAGAATGATGATCTTATCTTTAGATACCCATACTTGTTTGGGTCATTTTTGGTAATTCTTTTCTGAGGTCTCGTGTCAAAGAGATGATTTAAAATGGTATCAAATCTGAGAGTGTTGTCATCATTAAAAAATTATGAGATATGAACCATAAGCTTATTTTGTTGAATCATAAGGTCTTTGAGCTAGAGTTTGTTGTTAATACTCATGTTCAAAGCACTCTATCCGAAGTTTATGATCAATTAAAATTTTGTTTTGACTACATCCAATATCAAGCAACCATGATGATCTCTTCCATAAACTCTTTTCAATAATGACAAAAAGGGGGAGAGATATTTGAGGAAGTTTTTTTTTTTTCTTTTTTTTTTGCAGTTTTAGTAAGTTTGATATCATTTGATTTTATTTTACGATTCTGTGTTTATAGTTTGGACTTTCTACATTAAGTTCTTGTTATCAATCTTGATCTCTATTTTTGTTATTTATTTTGGATTGAGTGTGCTCACTTTGATCATTAAATATATTTATATTCAAATTAATTTTGTTTCTCAGTCTATTGTGTATTATACATGCTTCTCATATTATTAAGGTTTTTACCTTAAAAGTTGTAGTTTTGTCATCATTAAAAAGGGAGATACTGCAAGAACATTAAAGGGTTTACCACTCATTAGATAGTTTAGTCATGCTAGAAGATCCAAGGCCTCATTAGATCATCTAATCATCTAGTTTTGTTTTTGATGATAACAATAATCATCCAAGTGATTATTGGAATTTAATAAATATGATGTTTTTCATAGAAAATCTATAATTTTGGGAATTAGATGATAAAATAGTGTTAGATGGTCAATGGTGGATTGGACGGTAAATTATACCTTAGTTATTCAACTCTAGACTAGATGGTCAATGCCTCATTAGACGGTCAAAGTTGCACTAGAAGGTCAATCCCTATTAACTGGTCAAAGTTGCTTTAGCTGGTCAATGAATCATTAGATGGTCAACGAAGTATTAGATGGTCAACAAAACATTAGGTGGTCTAGTATTCACTTTTGTGTTGCATGGTCCAATCATTGTGTTGAACCAGATAAGGCTCTTCCAACCTCAATTTTGATTCCTTTTCATTTATTTAATCTTAAGTAACTATTAATTGATTAATTTCAAATCAAAATCAAAGGATTAACAAGGTTTTAAGTGAATTAATTTCAAGACGTGTAAGAACAATGTCTAAGCAAAATAAGAATATTTTGAACTGATATAATTTCTTTATTTTTTTAATATATCTATGATTAATTACTTATCAAACGAATGTTTTTTTATCAGCTCTAACTAGTGATTAGTCCTCTAGTTGTTTATAAGAACATTTTGAATCAATTTCTAGTTTATGGTTTCACTGTTACATTTTCGAAGAGCCAAAAACGTTCATAATTTCTCTAAAATTGGAATCTTCTTATATTATATTGACTTTTAACTGATTAATTCTCTTAATTGCTTTCAAATTCATATTTGAATTAGCACGCTCAATGATTAACTTATTTCTAAATCAGAGGCACAACGTGTAAAAGGAAAAGTTCAAGTTTACTCTATTTTTAGGAGGTTTTTAAAATCCAACGTTTGTTTTTAATCTGTAATGGAAAGTTATAAAATTGAAATTAAATTACTGCTTCTAATTCAAAATATTTCATTTGCATTTGAATTATTTCTTGTGTTGTACCAATCAAGCTTTATGAAGAATCAACATCATGCATATAGAGTGTTTAATGAGAAAATGATGAATATAAAGATCTGCTACATCTAATTTTCCATTTAGAGCTCCCAATCAAAGCTATAAATTCAACATCAATTTGAATATGAACAATAAGATAGATAAGAGAACAAAGTAAAATACATTGCAAAAAGCTGAGTATTTACTTTTTTAAAGAGTGTATACTGATATACATGCTACAAAAGAGCATCTAATAGGTTGGGCTTCAAAGTTATAAATTTTGCATCAGTTTGAATATGAACAACAAGATAAACAAGAGAACAAAGTAAAATACATTAGAAACAGTTGAGTTTTTACTCTGTTAGAGAGCGTTTACTCCATACAATGAGTGTCTACTGATATACATGCTACTATAGAGCGCCTAAGAAAAGGCTTGATCTCAACAAAAGAGGCATGATGAAGGTTAAAATAACCAATGACACCACTTGGAATGTGTTGAACCATTTGCCATAAGGCAAAATTAGGTTTCCAAAGGAACAAGGTGGTAAGTCATCTAGTGAATATGTCTTTGTGGGCCTGAGAAACGACAGTTTTTCCTCAAAATATTTTCCTTATTGAATGAAAGCGACATCACTATTGTATGCATAAGATGAAGAAGCATCTAGAGAGTGCCTATCTAGATTTTCATTCCACACATCAATGACTCCATCTTCATATAAAGCCCTTTGAAATCCTCGCTTTTTGCTGAAAAACATAACTCCAATCCTTAGAAGTGACTTTGTGATCAACTTTGGGCTTCATGAAAGAAGGAGTTGCATGCTCCTTAATTTTCCTATAGTTAAGAGCAGGTAGACGAGGACAAATGATATCAAGGTGCACCTTAAACTTTGTGACCTTAAATGTCTTTTGGGTAGGAGAAATGACAAACATATGATTCTTGACAAATGGTTGATGTTGGATTGAACACCTACTACTAAGCCAAAAATTATAGCCATTAGTAGAGGCACAACTTTTTTTACTTAAAAGCGAAGTAGCCCAAGCGCCATGATTCAATTGTGACTTGGCCCACCCACTACGGGACAATTGATGCCACCAACAATAATCTCTCCCTCAATAATAACATCGCTAGGAATTGAACTCGTGACTTTGGCTCTAATACTAATTGTTAGATCGAACGCTTACCACTAGGCTAAAAGTTATAGCTATTAGTTAAGGTGTAACTCTTTCTACTTAAGAGCGTAACAACCCAAACACCATGATTTAATTGTGATTTAGCTCATCTGGCCTCCGCCACGGGACAATTGATGTCACTTGTAATAGTTGAATCATAATGTTGTCAATCTTCAATAGATCATCTATAGAAGGATAAAAACCATCAATTGATGGTGACAAAGACCTTAGTATTTGATCCATAAGCTAAAATCTCATAGATTCGTCCAACGTGCATGTTTTGATCACTTTGATATGGGTGGGTGAGGTATGGGTAGGCTATGAAGTCTAGAAAAGTCAATAAGATATACTGGTCATTGCCATATTGGAGGGGCTACCATGACAATGACATCTTATGGTAAGCTAAGGTATTCAAGTGAGGGTTGGAAGGTTGAGGATTTTTGAAGATGCCATGTATTACATGTGATAGTTTTGTATGATAAGAATATGTGTGATGCAAGTTTGTATGAGTGGTGATATACAAGTTCAGGTTGATAGTCCTTATTATGAGAGGTCTAGAAGGGACCAAGAGATGATGTAGAAGGTTTCAATTATGAGGGAAAATATTGAAAGTTTATGGAAGGTGGGGATGTAAGTGATTCTAGTGAGGAAATTATCAAGTCAAAGGCCTTCACCCAATGGGTGTAGGATGAGGTAAAGTGTCTACGACTTGAGTTAGGTTTTCAGATGTGAGAGTTTGCATTTGCATGGTTCGATTATTTGTAAAAAGCAAACGTTGCATGGTTCATTCATTGCATGAGGGCAGAAGTTGAACAGAGACGAAAGGTGCAAGGTTCAATTATTAAAACAAAAAATAGAATATATATTGTTTAGTTAGAAGGCACTCATTGCACTCAACGACGAGGATCTCATTTGTTGAACTTGAATGCAATGTACTTAATCGTCAAATTTGCTTTTAAAAATGATTGGTTACATATTCAAGAGGAGGTTGAGACAATTAATTACACAGAGACACAAAGAGAGATACCCAAGTTAAACAATTTACACACAAAGAGAGAAATTGTAGACGATTACAGAAGTAAGAAACAAGAAAGAAAAGGCCAAGTAGTGTTTAAAAGAATAGGGTGAAATTAGAACAAGATGAAAAGCGAAACAAACAGGAAACTTAGACTTCAACGGATATGTTTCTTTTTCACATGTATGTATGAGTCTCTCCAAATTGTTTCCCTGTTGTGTATTTATTCTATTTTTTTGCAATGTCGATATTCTATTTGTTTAATCCTGAATCATTTTGCAAAATGGGATTAATTATATGAAAGAAAGTTTAGAACTGGCCATTATTCAATGGAAGTAGTTGTGGTCTCGGGCACGACATTTCGCATCAACCCAATCAAAACCCAAAATGAATCGAATTCGATTAAGCCAAAAACTCAAACCAAGCCAAGAACCCAATCCAAGAAACCAGTCCAAAACCCAATTTGAGTATTGTTGTCGATTGCCGACCAATGCTAATTATTGTCGTGAGCCTGGCCGAGAATTGCTTATCGCTTGCCGAGTAGTACTAAGCATCACCTTGGTATGGCTGAGCTCTTAAGCATTTTTACTTTGTTGAACACATTCTCAGTGTGACGGAGCTCTTAAGTGTTGCCATGATCTCAAGTACGCCCTCAGTGTGACCGAGCTCTTCAGTGTTATCACTATCACGAGCATATTTTCGTTGTGTTCGAGCTTCTTGTCGTTATCATCTTCATTCACAAATACCTATGTGCAGCGTTGTTAACCCTGTTTTCGCAGCACATAATATTATTATGTTGTGAGCTCTACCATACTTTCGCTGGCAACCTCACGAACCTCGCACCCAAACCGAGGTCAGCCAATGAAGAAAACCAAACAGAATCGAGAATACGAAAAAAGAAATGTAGAAGAAATAATAATAAAAAATCGGGAAAAGAAGAGGGAAATAATAATAATGATGCTGATGTCGTGAAAGCACACAATATTATCATTTCGTCATCTCTACCATGTGTCAAATGACTTTAACCATTATCTGAGTATCCTAAACCTCTTTATCAAGTACCCTTAACCTTATTCCAAGTCGTCTTTACCCAAAACCATATAACAACTTCTCCCGGGAAACCATGTCAAATGGCGTCATACAATGTCGTATGACGTCACACAAAATAACATCACTTAAAACAAAAACCTGATCATTTTAGCCACAATGTCGTATGACGTCACACAGAGCCGTATGAAGTCACACAGAATCATCCTCATCAAAGCACACAACCGCATCTCCCTCAACTCAAAATCTCATGACGTCATTTGGGAGCCGAATGACATCGTCTTATATTGAACACCGCATCCCTTTGATACAAAACCATATGACATCATCTTACAACCGAATGACGTCATCTTGCATTCTTCATTAAATCCATAACAATATGACGTTATCTAGAGTTGAATGACGTCATTCTAAAATGGAACAATTTCTTCTTTAACTCAGAATGACATGACGTTATTCAGAGCCATATGACGTCATCCTACTCACAAAACCGCGTAACAAAAACATTGTCGTATCTCTTATCAATAGCCGAATGCCACATCACATGTGCATTCCGATTGTCGTATCTCTATACTGGTCGAATTCCATATCAAATGCACATTCCAATTATTGTATCTCAATAATGGTTGAATGGTACATCAAATGCAACACCATATGCCCAAAGTGGCACCAAATGCCTAAAACACCAAGATGAAGATGCAGAACTATATCTTGATACGATACCGTATGTGCTACAATACCATGGCCTTTGTTTCACAAGTATAACCTAAAAGTATCGGTGATGCCTTAAAGATGAAAATTGGATATTTGTTATGCATGAAGAACTTAGCCAATTGGTTAGGAATGATGTTTAGATTAATGTAATGGGGACAAACTACTATTTCAAAAATAAAATGAATGAACTAGGTATTATCACTAGGAATAAAATAGGATTTGTAGCTAAAGGAAATAATTAAGAATAATGAATAGACTTTGATGAAACCTATGCACCTGTAGCTAGATTAGAAGTTGTTGGGTTACTTCTTGTATGTTTGTATGAGTGGTTTCAAGCTTTTTCAAATGGATGTCAATAACACATTTCTAAATGGCTTCATAAATGAAAAAGTCTATGGATCTCAATTTTGGAGCACCATCTGAGAGATTGGGCCTTTAACAAGGTCTATGGCTAGGAGGATTAAAGAAGAAGAGACATCGAAGAAGAAGACTCGCCTCCTTTGGAGTGTATATTAGAATTTCTCTTCATTGCTCTTAGTATTGTATATAAATGTATATGAGTAGTTTCCTTTGTATATCTTTAGGATTTTTGTAGAGGCATGTATGGGCCTTATTTGGGCCCTAATTGGGAATCCTTTTGGGCATTACTTGGACAGTTAAGAAACCTAGGTAAAGCTCTTTTTTCTTTCGTCCAAACACTAGTGGAGAAGAGAGTGCGGAGTAGAAGTCTCACACCAAGTTTATAAATGCATGGTAAAATTATTTTTACTAAAGTGTTTCTCAAACCAACTCTTTATCTTATATTTCTTGGATAGGTCAGACATTAAACTATGATCCAATCACTTGTTAAAATAAACATGAAAAAATGTTAGTCAAGTGATTTAGTTGAGCTACGAATCTATATGTGACGTGACCACCTGAACCAAAATATAAAAGGACAATAAAATTAGTTAAGTATGTTCATCTAATCATAGTTGTTATAAGTTTTCTTGAAGAAAAATGCTTTATGTCTCATTAGACTAAACCTACTGAAAAGTTATTTTTAAATATATCTCTTTAAGTTCATTCTTCTTATTTGACCTTCTCAATTCAAAGTATGCATAAATTGTTTTCAGACAGAAGAAAGAATCATAGTCTTATTGTTGATCAATAAATGATTAAGAGAAGTTGTCAAAGAGCTCATAACGTGATGCATTATACGAAAGTTTTTCAGTGTATTTGTTTTACAAACCAAATCATATGCTTAGATTTATTAAGTAAATGATAAAATTTGAAAAAATTCAAGAATTAATTAAATCACAATTAAACCATCCCTTGTGATTTCTCTATTTTTCACAGTATATGAGTAGTTTACTTTGTATATTTGTAGGATAACTAAAAACCTTAGGAATAACTCATTTTTTTCTAGAAAAACACTAGAGGAGAAGATAACATAGAGTAGAAGTCCCACACTAAATGGGACAAGCCATTTTTAGTGCAAATAGGGGTGTTCCTTATTTGACATGTAAAGGTGGAGCTGAATTTTGGCTTATTTTTTCAAGTCCCACATCCTTTGTAGCAAGGTGGGAAAGAGGGTCGGGCCAAAGGATCTATATAGAGCCCCTTGCCTCTTGTATAAATTCATCTTTAAATGAACTTGAATTTATGAGCATTTTGCAATGTTCTAGTTCTCTTAGGTCAAACATGTGAGTAATCTTATCCTTTTTCTCCTTTAAGAACCCTTTCTTGAAGAGAGGAAAACAAGTTTCTGTTGAAGAAAACTTGAATGAATAAATTTCTAAGTCTTATGCTGTGTGTTTGAGGATGCTTCCATCACTCAACCTCCTAGCTTTGAGGATCATTAATATCTATATCATGTGTTTAAGCTAAAAGAAGCTCTATATGGATTCAAACAAGCCCCAAGATAATGGTATGAGAGAATTATCAACTTTCTTCTATCTCAGAGGAAAAATTAACAAGACTCTTTTCATAAGAAAATTTTATAATGATATTATTCTTGTAGAAGTTTATGTTGATAACATAATTTTTGGTGTCATTAATGGTTTCTTGTGTTAAGAATTTGCATTAGTTATGCAAGGGAAATTTGAGATGTCATTGATAGGAGAGTTGACTTAATTCTTAGGACTTCAAGTCAAACAAATGAAGTTTGGAACCATCTCAAGTCAATCCAATGAAAAGGAACAACTGTTAACACAAACTAAGTTCAGATGGCTAATTAGGTCACAACTTTACTTGATAACTAACATACTTGATATCATGTTCCATGTTTGTTTGTGTGCAAGATATCAATCCATTGCAAAAGAATCACACTATAAATTTGTTAAAAGAATCGTCAAATATTTGAATGGAACTATCAATGTTGGATCATGGTATCTAATTGATGTTTCTTGTACCTTAGTTGGTTTCTCAAACTTTGATTTTAGAGGTTGTAAACTTGACAAGAAAAGTATAATTGCTACTTGTATGATAGAATCATAGATTAGATCTTCTTAAAGACCATGAGTAGGCTTTGAGCTAAAATAAAATCTTTGTACTTTTGTGTAATTTTGAGTTTTGGAACCTATAATAATTACTTTTATTTTCAATTTACTTGTAATGGGCTTTGTTTATGTTTATATTTTTCTTGTAATTAAAGACTTTCTATTACAATATACTTATTGGATGAATCTTAGTAATCTTTGGACCATGAGTACAAGGTTTATGATAATACATAAGAGTGAATAGACTCTTGTAATCAAAATATGCTCATTTTAGAATTGTAATTAAATAATTCTTTTTAAGTTATTCATTAGAAGTTTGGATCATTATCTTTGAGTTTTAAATTTAAAATGACGGATCTTCTATTACTCAATAATTTTCCTTAATTTTGGCATCATCGAAGTATATTAAAGTTTCTTAATCTCTTATTCTTTTTGCATTTTGTATTTTGTCAATCATTAGAAATAATTGTACGTGAGGTTAGTTTTCATTGTTTGGTAACGAGAGATTAGATCCAACATTTTCAAGATTAGTTTTAGATTTTTCGTAACTTTTCTAGGTTTTTTTTTTGTGTAACAATTAGCAATTGGTGTTTTCTCTATTTATCACCACTCGAATCATATTTTTGTTCGCATGAAACGATGAATTCCAAGATTTCGAAAACACTTGAATCATTGCTGTGTTTATCATTTATTTATATGGTTCTTGGTTCTATGTGAGAGAGATTTCAACGTGAATCGATTTTCTTTTGCTTGTTTCGGTGCATAACAGGAGCGTTGATAAACACTGATTGGATTGAAGCAATTCTTAGAGAATTGTTGTGATCCTTTTCATTCGAATTTAGCGCATTCTTTGATTACAAGTTGATTCTTTGGCATGTTAATTCTACACAAGGTGCAAACGTGTTGAAGATTCAGCTTCGCCGTGCATTGTTGTTTCGGTAGTTTTAGAAACAGTGCAATTGCTATAATGCACCTGCAACTTTTACGTTTAATTTTTTGGCGAAATCAGTGAACAGAGATGATCAGAATAGTGTCACTAATCGGTGCATTTGAATTTGAGAATTGAAATTGAAGTGTATGTTTTGAATTCTAGAAATTGAAACATTGAATACACTTGAATTTCAAGCATTTGGGTTGGAATTGACGTGTGGTGCTCTAGCAACACTAAAGAAGTTGATTCAAAACACATTAATTGAGAAGCTCCAAACTAAAATTGAAGTAGTTTGTGATGAATTTAACTGGTGCATTTCTTCAAGTAGTTGGCATAGAAGCATTTGTTCTTGAATTTTGCAACCTGGTGATTCGTCAACAAGCAAAAGCAATTTGTTTTGCCAGTTCAATTTTGTGCAGTGGTGCAGTGAAATCAGCAGTGCTTTGAATTGTAATAGGCGCTAGCAGTTAGAGAACAATCAAATTTCATAGATTATTTTATTCAAGTAGCATGAATCAATAGACAATTCATAAAAATTTGAAATCAAAGTAGTGTTTGTTTGGTGATTTGATTCCAAGTGGTGGTGAAACCGGATGATTTTTTTTTTTGCGTGAGTAGTGAAAATCTGGTGATTTTTTCTTCTGTGCTGAGTGTAAGTGGTGCAACTGTGTTGAAGTGGCTGATTTGATCCATTTGGTAAAGTAGTTTTATTTTTTCTTTCATTAATAGCATTTGTTCCTTATTAAGAAAGGATTAATTTAATTGGATGCTCGATGATTATAGCATCTTAGACCAAAAGTCTGTTCGGATTATATATCTCTTATGGAGATTTATTATGATTGGGACAACAATATTTGTTCCTCCTTTGTTTCTTTTGTCAAATCTTTGGTTTTATGAAAACTTTTACAGTGTGGATTGTTTATAGAAATTTAGTTAAAAAAAAAAAGATTGGTCTCATGTTTCATGTTCTCTTTGTGTAACTTCCAAGAGGAGTCTATTTCTCATATCTTCTTTGAATGTCCTCATGTCTTGTCTATTTAGTCTTGGCTTCAGCCAATTTTTTAGTTGACTATTTTATTTTCTGATGATCTTTTATCTTTTGTTAAGTCTTTAGGAAGTCTCCTTATTAAACTCATTAGACTTGTCGCTATCACCTTTTCAGTTTGGATGATTTGGAGGAGGAGAAATTATTCAAGGTTCTAGTAGAGTACTGATAACACTTGTTTTATTCACATTTTCTTCTATTAATTACATGTTCTAAGTATCCTTTTTGCTTTTATTACTAGTTTTTCATAGAAATTTATAGTTTTCATAGAATTTATATATTTTAGAAAAAAATTGTTATTTGAGTAGAATTCTAATTCATATTTCTTTGTTTTGTTGAATTTTTAATTTTTTTAGGAATTAATGAGGTAGCTGGATTTTAATGGAGACATTGGAAGCATTAGAATAAAAGAGTAATTGAAGCTTGAAGAAAATTTGAATCTCTACTCAACAACAAATCATTGAAGGATACAAAGGGAAATTGATGAAAATTGTAGGGGTAATTGTGAAAAGCACTACACACGTTGACAAAGTAACCAATTAATTAGTTAGTTTAATTTAGTTTAATTTGAAGTATTTGTTAGTTTTGGAAAAAGAACCCACATGGGGTTACGAAATTGAGTGACATTAACTGACGTTTGAGCAATGTTAAAATTGGAAGATATATACATTGGTGAGAGAGGACAGAGACGGATTCAAACAAACTTTACTTTTTTTACTACCGTTCATTGTTACCTTTTTGGGAACAAGGGTTTCATACAGAGAAAGGAGAGAAGAGTAATCTGTTCATCTTGTTCTTACTGATTTTTTCCAATTTCTTCATTTTCTTTTGTATTCGATTTCCTTTCTTAGTGTTAAAAATTGCTTTTATTCAACATTTACAAGAGATTCACCAATTATAATATGCGTTTGGAGTGAAGTTGTCACATCTAGGATTTTGGATTATACAACAATTGTAAGCAACATTCTCAGTTGATCGTTTATACCTTGATTCCTTTATATTTCTCCTTGTTTAGTGATTTCAAGTTGTTGCACTATTAGTACAAGGATTATTTTTATAATGGGCGTTTCTTTTAATGTTTTTGCTATAAGGTTAATTGTCTTACTATATTTGATTTTTGATGATTCATTTCAGTGTATATTTCTACTAATTAGGCATATTGAGTGAGTATCTTGCCCTGTTCTGCATTTAATTTTAGCAAGGTTATAGTAGTTAGGGTTAAACTCATGGATTGCAATTTTAGTTAAGATAAATGAATGACTAATTAACTGTTAGTGTAGGCTAGTTTCATTGTAATTTCATATTTGTAGTTAGGTTGATCTATTTTAACCTTCCAATTTATAATACAAAAATCCCTTGCTTGATAATTTTGCAAAGAAAGAAAGTTGATAAAAAAATTTGATGAGTGTTAAGTTTCCTAGGAAAATGACTTGGGTTAGCTCTATACAACATTAGAGAAATAAAAAATCTTTGAAAACCATAGGCGACTAAATGGTTTATCTAGTACTAGTATTCATATAGCCATTGACTCTATAAAAAATAATGTCGAAATGTCAGGTGATTCCTCTAATAAAGCAATGAATAATGATATTATTGACCTTTTTTGTTTGAAATGTTTTGTTGTAAATACTAGATTTGGGAAAGCTTCTCATTCAATTCTAGTTGTTAGGGACTTTCCTTTGGTTGGTTGTATTAAAGTTAACATGAATGGTATTGTCAGAAATTTACTTGGTCTTGTTACCTGTGCTAGTGTCTTCAAAGAGAACACGAGACAGTTTGTTGGTGATTTTTCTTCTTTCTTGGAATTTCAGTATTCTCTTTGTGTTAAGATTATGGGCGCTATCTTATCAATAGAACATGCTATAGATGTCGGTTATGAATGTTTATGGTTGGAGACTAATTCTATCCTAATTTGTCAAGCTTTTACCTCAACCCAGCTTGTTCATTGGTTTATTAGAGGAAGATGGAATAAATGTTTATCATTTGTAAAGAGATTGATTTCAGTTTCATATATTTTTTAGAGGATAATCATTGTGCTGATAAACTTACTTTTGTAAGACTGAACAATAGATTTGACTTATATGACAAATCACCTTCTACCATTATTTTAGATTTTTTTTATAATATGTATAAGCTCTCTATGTTTCGTCTTATTTAAGTCATTTTTGGAGAATGATTTTGTATATCCTTATATGGGTTTGGCCTAACCTGCATGTTTATTTGTTGTTTTTTTTTTTTCCTTTTTACGGTGTATTTTTTTTAAATTAAAAAAGTGTAGTTTTACTTTTTCATTTGGAGAATTACATTTTGGCAGCAGATTATAACAATTGGTTCATCTATTTCCGGTGTCTTGATTAAGTGGTGTTAGTGTTGAATGTGTATTAATTGAATTGGTGGTGTAATTGGAGAAAAGTGCTGGATTGAATCCGTGAAGTTGCAAGCAGCGTGAGCAAAGAATTTAAAAGTTGTTTAATTCAATCATGGAGAATTTCTAGATGTAGCCCCATATTTCTTAAGAATTGAATTGTCAGAAAAACATGGGGAGAGAATTTTTCATTGTTGGAAAATTCTAGTTGTGGGGCACATACTTTTAATTCAATTTGATAGAAAATAGAATTGGTAACTGCATTTTAGAATTTGCATGTCCCATACCTTTGATTCGATTAAAGATGGAAATGTGGAGCCCACGCTTAGTGCATTGCTTTCGATTTGGTAAATTTAAAGCATTTGAGAATTTCCACCGTGAAGTTACTCTAATTTATTTTCTTGGATAATTGAGCTAAAAACTATTTCTGGAAATCGAAAATAATTGTCACTGCATTTAGTTAGGAGCAATTGACACACGGATTTCATACCAGTTGAAGGGGAATCACTAATGAGCTTAAATTTATATTTGAAACTAAAAATTCTGAGTATCCTTCTATTATTTCTATTTTGACTCATTTTTTTTTTAAATTACTTTGATTTAAATCTTTTATTCATAACTTTTCTTTGAGTTCTATTTTCTTGATTCTTAATTGTACTTATTAAGTTGAATCGTTAGGAAAATCTTGTTCATTGGATTCTTAATTGTGAGACTTATTAGTAAGTTGAGTTGTTTGGAAGATATTGTTTGTTGGACATTGAATTTTGTTTCTTAATTATTTAGTTTACTTATTTTGTCTTTGAGTGTGGTAATTCTAAATATATTATTTATATCATTTTCATTTTCTAAAGTGTTTTTTTTTCTTTCTCGGTTTTGTCTTAAATTTTTCACTTTCTTGATCTTAAGTTTAGACTTGTTATATCTTTTACTTTGAATGTAAAATCAATTAAGAGTTTTTTTTAAGACATAAAAGAGGAATTCTAGTAAAAGTGTTTTCAAAAGTGATACATAAATAATTTGAGTGTAAACAACCTAGTAAGTGGTGAGGTCTATCTAATTTTTCTATATTAATTGTGTCTAAGTGTCTGTTTGTTTCTGTAGATATTTTTGAACTTTTACATCATGGATTACATGTTAAGAATGAAAAGTCAAATTTCTTCATTTGAAAATAAAATTAATCCTACATTATATTTTGTGTGGGAGATAAAAATAGAAAGTCTTCATCCTTTCATTATTGATTGTAATGATTTTCATATTATTAATTTGTGTTATTCCAAATTTGTATGTTATGTATGGTATCAAAGATGATATGATGTTGGAATTAGAAGAAAATAACACTTGACATTACTTGAAGACTTACGTAAGAAGAAAATTTGTAAGAATTCGAGAAAAAGAATTTAAAAAAAAAAGGTAAAAGAGCTTATGAGAAAAAAAAAGAAAAAATTGAATAAGAAAAGAAAGAAATGAGAGAAAGAGAAAATAAATAAAAGAGAGAAAAAGAAGAGAAAAAAAAAGAAAAAGAAAAAAAAAAAGAAAAAGAGATGTTACCAAAATCAACAAGAAGAGGAACAGTTTCTCATAACACTCTACAATTGCAATACTTTGAGAACTCTTCTCATTTAAATCTATGAATCTAATTTTTCTTTGAAAGAAATTATTAACTTGCCTATTTTTTTTTTTTTTTTTTTATGAAAAATTTAAATATAAAAAATAAATAACAAAAAAAATTTTTAAAATAAAATAGAAAAAAAAAAAAAAAATAAAAAA
>Ga0099824_1007124_pt1 | contig 14980 bp, 5 predicted proteins | sample SiratrowhiteBW_FD_76837 | JGI IMG/M metagenome (GOLD analysis project Ga0099824, IMG submission 76837) | Root nodule microbial communities of legume samples collected from California, USA - Siratro white BW | ecosystem: Host-associated > Plants > Roots > Nodule | place: USA: California...
AAATATATATATATATATATATATATATATATATATATATATATATATATATATATATATATATATATATGTGTGTGTGTGTGTGTGTGTAATTCTCTGTTAAAAAAACAATACAAAAGCCAATAAAAAACGACACATTATAAACATTCTCTGTTAAATTGTAAAATAAACATTTCAAACAAATAAAAAAAACACAAACCATTAATGGAAATCTTTTGTAGTCATATCATTTCTAAATATCTCCAAATCATTTTAACTCATAAAATATTTTAAAATTTTACTGTACACCAAAAGGAATTTTCAATTATTATCTTTTATAATTAAGAAAGGTTAAAATATGTTCACCTCGTAGTCTTTATTTGAGTTATTAAGGTCGATGTCAATATTAAATGCTTACAAAAGAATTTATATTTCAGTTGGTCTTTTCTTTTCATTTTCAACCAAAAGTTAACAAATCTTTATGATATACTTTCTGTTTGACAGCCAAAAGTATTCAATGAACAACATCTAACATAATCAAAAGAAGAACGTGAGGGAATTATACAAACCACTTTATTATCCAACTATAATAAATATATTATAATAAATATATTATATTTTTAAAATGAAACCTAAAAACTCATTGTATCTCATATAAAAAAAATATGAACATTGTTAGTCCACGTGATGAGTTCTTCGAAAATTAAACTTTAAATTTAACCAAAATGGATAAAATTAAAAAATATAAATTAGAATAAACATTAATTTAAATAGCTAAAGTGAGTAAACACTTTTGGTCAAATCCGAATGAGATTATATATATATAGAAGATAATCACTATTAGTTTTATTTTTTGGGATTCTGTGAATATTTTGTGTGATTTTATAAAACTAATAGAAAAATAAATACAAAAACTCAATTTTAATTTTTTTTTGTAAAAAGTTCTCGGAAAGTTCTTAGTGTAACAAATTCTAGTAATGAATTAATGCTGTAAAATTGCTTTCTGTTGAATCTATCTTCTATTCTACACCTTTTTAGATCTCTCTTCCATTTCTGGTCATAATGTTTATGGCATCTTTTATTTGTTGAATTTTCTTTGTCTTGCTCTTTATAGTTATGGTGGATGGACATTTTACTTTCTCCAAATTTATTAGGTTGGTTGAGGAAATTCCTGCATTATGAATGTGAAATTGAATTGAGATTATTGTATTAATTTAAAAAAAATCTGTCTAATTTTTAAAAAAAGATGCCTTTCTAAAATTTAAGATAGACTATAATGAAATTAAATTTTTTTCAGATCTAGTAATTTAATTATTATTTTTAATACAAATATATCTATTTTGGTGAAGTCTTAAAGTAGATATTTTTCGTGGTAAAATGTTGGAAATATTAATATAATTTAATTGTTTGAACATACTTCTATAAATGAATGGGTGAATGTTACTGATCTTTAGTCAGATTTACTACTATTTATTTATTACTTATATATACAACATATTTAAAATATACTATTTTTCAATAAAAAAATTTAGTATTTTATTTTGTATAATCTCTTAAAATATTGATATTCGTAAAGTGCAGAAATTTTTCTCTATACTTGCCTCATCTAACACAGATTGTTGTATCTTGAGAGAAGAAGAACACTTTCTGTCTTAATTTCTACACTTTCTAATTCTTTCTTTATTAACAATTTTTATTCTATATTGTTATTATTTGTTATAAAAGTAGTTTGATTTCATAAATTTTATTTATTCCTATATCCATTTTTTTACTAACATAAAACACCAAGAATAAAATAGTTTCTTGATTAAGTTAAAGGTATTGTCATGTTATGGTAGGAACATAACTCCTCTCATCAACACCCGTGCTTACTAAAACAAGTACTTTTTCAAGAATTGCTTCTTATCACGATTTAATCGTATGATTTCAAAGTTACCTAAATCAACCAAACACACCCTTCACATGCGCATTAGGGTGGGCCAATAAAAAATATTACGTAAAAAAATTATTGATACCTTAATTACGTAATTTCATACAAATACTTTCTTACAACTCTAAGTGTAAAAAATATTAATTAGATGGTCGCGTGATATAATAATAATAATAATAATAATAATAATAATAATAATAATAAATAATGATAATAATAATAATAATAATAAAAAATAATGATAATAATAATAATAATAATAATAATAATAATAATAATAATGAAAACTGCGTTCGTACGTTGTGAAACTAATTGAGACTCTTTATATAGTTTTAATAGTGAATGAAACTTTAACCAAATATAAAATTCATGATGATAATTTGACTTTGGTAAATCCAAGAACAAAGTTAAAAACTAATTGTTTTTCTGAAGCGTGAAAAGGTAAATACTTCTATTTCAAATTTTATAATTTTTTTGCTAGTAAATTCTAACTTATTGTTGAAAACTGAAGAAATATGAACATGTAGAATAGTTGCTAGTTATGCATACTAAATTTAACAGTAAATAAATATCTAAATACTAAATTTTAATTTTTAATTTAATAGTAGTAGTTGGTAGTTATGAATAACTCACAACTATATATTTATTTTTGATATGAATAACAATTAAGATCTACATTAAATGGGTAAGTACACTTATTGAAAAATTGAAACAAAGGAATAAAATGGGTCAATCAACAATTAAACTTTAGATTATGTCTTCATATATAGTGTTTATCGATATACAAACTTGCTTATTGATGCAAAAGAGTTGGGATATGTTTGGTTTTCAGCTAATCTTTTGAGCAAATTACTTTAAGTAAGCTCACATAATTACTACAAAAACTCTTCTAGAACTATTGTAAAATTTAAAATTATTTTTTGAATAATTTAAAGTAACTTGAATGAGTCATATATATATATATATATATATTTAAATTCCATAATGCCAACTAACTTTGGAAAAGAATCTATGTGTAAATAATTTTGAATATCAATTTTTTTAATTCTTTGGTAATAAAACGATCATTATTTTTGCAAATTTTATGATTCACTTTTTTATTTCATGCATTTTACCACAATTTTCAACTTTTACATTTTACTATTTAAGTTTTTTTCGTACATTATACCAGTATATTTTGATTCTTTTTATTAACAGTTATGATAACCAACGGTTTTTTTGTAAAAGTTAGTGATGAAATTATTTCATTATTTAAAACGCGTCATTATTTCATTACCCACATTTAATAAATCGGTAGAATGCGTAAAAATTGAGAAACATGATAAGAAAATGTTCAAGATAAAATTATGGTAACAAATTATAAAATAATCATAGTTGAATGATAAAATACACATTTAAGCCGCCCATTTTGAACTAATTTTAAGTAAAAATGTTATCTTTTTATCTTTTACTTATTTCTAACATCCTATCATGTTTTAAAGTAACTATTCTAACCATATCCTTTAATTTTTTTAATGAAGGATAAATATAATGAAGAACAAATTCTATCTTTGGCTATGTTGTTTCATTTTTCGTTTTTGTTGTTGTTTTTCATCTCGATTGCTATTTTGTTTTGTATTTGCTATTGTTTTAATCTTTTCCTATTCATCAAATTTTATAAAAATAAAATGAAATAGTTAAAGATAAAATTTTAATTCAATTTTTTATGATTATTTATTTTAATATATATTTGATACTAAACTTACTAGATTTTCTATGTTAACAATAAATAAAGGGATACAAGTTTGTGATAGAAGAACAATATGGAAACTTTAAACAATCATAAATCTGTAGATAACTAGGTATTAGGTTTATTAAAAGTTAAATTAAATAGAAAAAGAAATATAATTCAAATTGAGTTTTGTATCATTTTAAGTTTATTTTTCTTTTTTTCTAATTTTAGATTTATATTTTACAATATTAATTTGTTAATTATGTTTTAAAAATATAATTAGAAATGAAACAAATTTTAATTTGATCATTAAATATAATGATATTTTAATTTGATTCTTATTTTTTTTCAATGACTTTTGTTTGATAATTAATTAAATAATTATTTCGATTAATTATTCAAACTCGTCCAAATTTTTAAAGAATTATAAAAGAAATTGTTTGAATTTTAAATTTACAAATTTACTTCCACCTTTTTTATTTTTCTTTTCAGTTGTTTTCGTTTTCAATTTATGTTTGCATTTTAATTATGTTTTACAATTTTGTTTCAATATTCTTTTACTCTTTAATCCTCTAAATTAATTTATAAAAAAGATATTAAAGATTAAATACTATTGATATTATCATACGAGAATCATCCTTATATCGTAATTTAAAAAAAAAAAATAGATACCTTAATTTTAAAATGGCATTGAATATCAAATTGACGTCATTCTTTGATAATACATATAGGTAACTTGGAACTAAACCTATTATAGGCTAAAATAACATAGTAAAAAGATGCACCGTAAACTGTATTTTCCCATTAGCAATTATATGAATATGAAATATGAGAATTGGACTTTTAATTTCTTGAATTTTGTTTCATTTTTTTCTGTTATCTATTTGCTTTTCAATCATGTTTTACTATTATATTTTAATGTTTTATTTTTAAAACTCACAAATTAATATATTTAAGATTAAATATAATTTCCAAATGTCCTTTATTAATTGACTTAGAATATGTTATGTGTAACAAATTTTTAGTTCAAACTTAATTATTTTGATTTGAAAATGATATTGAACACCAAACTTATCATTGTAAGGTACACATTAATTTTTTTTTAATTGCTAGTGTTCTTCCATACTTTTCTTTGTAGTTTTTGTTTTCTATTTCACATATCTCAGTCTCTGTAACAGTTTTGTTTACTTTGTGTTCTTAATTTTCTGTAAGAATTAGGAAAAATAATAATAATTCATTTACATTCTACTCTAGAATAGCTGGATTTCCATTACTGTTTTAATCTTTATATTGTTGTTGTTTCTTATCATTTTCATTTTTAAATTCCTATTTGTTGTTTACATTTTCTATTATCAAAATAATTATTTTTTGTTGTGTTGATTTAGAATGTTTTTCTTGATCTTTTGTCTCAATTTTTTATTGCTATTCATGATTTCTGTCTGAAATGTTGGTCTTTGTTGTTTCATTTTCCGTAACTGTAGTAGGGACAAAAGAATCCCTTATGTTGGATTGCTTAGAAATGATTAAGGTTTTTCTTAAATGATTCACACTTCCCAGTTGCACCAGAACATTGGATCCCACCATCTTGAATTAGCTCAAAGTTTATGAGACCAAATGAAACATAGATATTTTGGTGAACCCATCTATTCCTCTCACTTCATTCAGAATTAATAAAAAGTATAATCTCAATTGCTATAACTGATCCTACAAAAGTTGTCATCAATTCTCCTTAGGCATCATTGGTGCATATATGTTGATAAGAAATTTAACATCAATTCTCATATCTTCATAAAAGTTGAATAAGTTTTCTTACTCACACTTGTTCATGGCAATAACATCTTTTATTTTAATATATTTTATTTCTAGCAATACTTATGCGCTTATATACTGGAATCACAACTTCACAACTTCTCATTACATTATATATTTAAGTATGAGTCTAATCTCAAATTAAATAAAAATAAAAAAATTTAAGTAATATATAATAAAGAAAATTTAAAAATATAATGTTTTAAAGTTTTAAATTGAATATACTCAAGATCTAATGAAGTATATTAACAAAATTGATATTACAAATGGAATTGAGCCTAACTTGCTTAGGAAAACTAGTTTCAGGTAATTACTTCCTGCACCTCCTTATTTGCTTCCTCCTCCTTATTTGCTTCCTGGATCTCATTGGTGTGTAAAATTGGCTTTCGGAATTGATATTCTGAAACGAATATTAGGAGTGTAATAAAAATAATTTTTGGAAAATATTTTTCGAACTGAATTTTGAGGGTAAAAAAGCAATTTTGGAAAACATTTTCCGAAATTCAAAAATGACTTTTGGAAAATATTTTTCAAAATATATTCTACAAAACCTTTTCTAAAAATATGTTTTGAAAAATATTTTTCGAAAATTAAATTTGCATTCCGAAAAATATTTTCCGAAACAGAACAAAATTTTAAAAAAAATATTTTCGGAAAATATTTTCTTAATTTATTTCAAAAAAAAAAAAAAAAACTATCTCCAGAATTAGTAATAAATTTCTCCTTAAATCAAACGTTCTCACTTTCTATCTAATTTATCTCCAAATATTTTAAATCAATCTTGCATTTATTTTACATCCCTGACTAAACAAAGGATTAAGATTGATTATTAAGTAATGAGCAACAAAAGGTAATATTTGGAAGTATATTTTAAAAAGTAGAGAGAAAAATCTCTTGTTATTGAATCTTGGGGTTTTTTTCTTACACTTCATAAAAAAGTGATGAGTGAAAAAAAGTAATATGATGAGTGAAAAAAAGTAATAATGTAAAATAAATTGTAAATAGGTGTTTCTTTAAATTAGAACAATTGTTTCCACTATGATACAAAGTAATTTATACACTTAACAAATTCTTAAAATGTCAATACTATCCTTTTTATTTCTATTTTAGAATTTATTTATTATATAATTTTTTTCTCTTTCTCATACTCAATTGAGTCAAACGTAATTATAATAAAGAAAAAAAAATGTTAATAAACTAAAAGTTATAAATATCTTATTTTAACAAATTAAAGTTATAAATATCTTAATAATAAAATATTTTATTTTAACAAACTTTTAAAAAATAAAATAATTATTAACATTTAATTGATTGAAAAAATAGTAAATAATTATCCATATTGCTTAGTTAAAAAGTATAGTATATATTATAAAGATATTTACGAGTGTGTGAGAAAAATTATTTAATATGTAAATCTTAAAATAAAAATAATAAGAACTTTATTAATATTTTATAAAATAATTTAGTGGAGGAAGCTATTTGTAAACAACTACCTCAAATTAGTTACTAAATTTTAGAATTTAGAATTGTCATAGCTTATACGTTTTAAAAATAGAATCGATAGAGGTACTTCACCCTAATCAGTCCTTTAAAAATAAAATAATATATTTTTTTAGATGAATTATAAGATATTAGGTTATCATAACTAATGTCCTAGAACCATAGATTAAGAAAATGCTACATCTATTTATTGGCAGACTTTGGCAAAAGCAAAGTTGGGGAACATGTCATGAGATCTAAGGAAAAGAGAGTCAATGGGCACATAAATCCAAAATATAAAGGTAGTGGGAGTAGAGATTAGGCTTTTGCTTTTTGTAATCCTATCATTACTAACTGCACCCAATTATTAATAGAAAACAACTAAAATATTTTCTCTTACCACACCACCACTGCCGTTGACCATAATCGCTGTAAGAAAAAAAGAAGAGAGAAAGGATGTTTGCAAAAAAGAAGAAAATAGAGAGAACTTGTAGCGAAAAAGAAAAAGAAAATAATTGGTTCTGAAAAGTTTGTTCTAAAAAAAATATTCTATAAAATGTTATATATATTTTAAAGAATTTATTTAAAAAAACTTGTTGTGGAATGTATTTCATGTGTTTTAAAAATTTTACTAAAAAAGATTTTGTTCTAAAAATTATTTCTCAAAAAAATTCTAAGAAAAACGTGTTTTATAAAATTTTCAAAATAAATAATATAAAAGTTACTTAAAAAAGGATAAAACAAATATTTTTTATAATTATAAGATGTGTCAAAGAAATTGTGGGAATGAAAGAAGAAGTGGCAAAATTCTTCTACGGGTACATGTCATATTTTTTGAATCGACAGACTTCTTTATTATTTTTTACAATCAATAAATTATGCATAGGTGGCATAATTTTATCATAAAAAAATCATATATCTATTATACGTTTTTAATTTTCAAAAAAATAAAATCGTGAGAACATATTATAAGTTTAATGTCAAGTTGAAATTATATTTTCTATATATGATTTTGTTTAATTTAATTGATATTAAATAAAATTTCACATATAAAAATGACACGATTTTAATGATAACTATAAACTTATAATATATTCTCACGATTTAATTTAAAGATGATTGAAAAAAAAAATATAAGAAAAACTCGATTTTTTTATTATAAAATCATGTCAATTATTTATTCATTAAGGTAATTAATAGATTTTCTAGAGAATTAATGGATGCAATGTATAGGGACATAAGTCATAGTTACACTAATCATTGGAACACAAAACATTAAAATAGTAAGCATGAGAAGCATAGAGAAAGTAGTGGTTGTGAGCATCCAAAATGTAAAAGAAAAAGAGGAAACTAAGACGCACCATGCAAAAGAAAAGAGCACAAATACCCAAATTATAAAAGCATTATACACTAAAAGGTGGTGGGCACAATAACCTAGGATTAATTTGGCATTAATATTCTATTGTAGTGATCACAAGAAACCCACTATGCAATGTACACCAAGAATCCATATGCCTAATCTTTGAACTTTGATGTGAATTATTGAACTTTGATGTGAATTATTGAACTTTGATGTGAATTATGCAAATGGCTCAAATCATTTGTATTGCAAAGATTATTTATAAACCTTATATGGTTCCCTTTTTTCAGATCCAGACCTTATTTATAAATATTAGAGATTTTTTTTTATTTTATCCTAAGATTGGTTAGGTTAAGAAAAAACAATAATTTATATCATTTTCCAAATAATATTTATTATATGAGATTTTTTTTATTATGTTTTAAGAATATTTATACTCTTTATTTTGTTCATGGGAAATTTTTGTTCAAATTTTTCTTGAGGTAAACACTCCATTATCATGATCACGTTGTGTTAATTGGAAATTGGACTCAAATATAAATGACTACTAAATACTTTACTTTCATGTAAATATCGAAAGGACGATGATTTTTTTTTTTTATGTAAATGATGTAGATGTCATACAAATACTAAATTTTAGAATTGCTGTAAATTCTAAATTTTTTAGTTAAAAGGAATAATTATAAGAAAAGGCAATTAGTGTATATATTTGTCTTTGCTTTAACATATAAAAAAAGACAATGATGTTCATTCCATTATGGAAAAGAAGAGCATGAATTGAATGGAAAATTCATCTAACTAGTAATTAAGTGTAAATTTAATGGAGTAGAAGGTGAAATTAGTTCTTTTATGTTTTCTTTTCTTTCTTAGTCTCTCATATTATTCTATTTTATTTGATTCACTTCAAATTAATTAAAACCTAAAAGTGAAAATTTCATGCAACCATGTAACGGTGTTAGTAATGAATACGATAAAGTACGTGATGGAAAAGATTTAACTGTGGTTTTATAAGAGGTAGTACTAATTCAAACATTTTAAAAAATAATGTTTTGTAATTATATATATTTTGTTTCGTTATTATTATGGTTATTTTAAAACTTTTCCTTTATTTTTATTTTATTTGACTAAAATATTGGATATTCATATTTTCTAAACAATATTTTCCGAAACCTATAAAAACATATTTTTCATTTTTTTTATATATCTCTTTCATTATTACTCAATTAATTTTAAAAAATATAAATGAAAAAAGGAAATTAAATTTTGTGTAGTGTTGGGCGGATATGTGTGGAGCTTTGTGTTCCCTTATTGGGCCTGCAATGGCCCCGTTTTTCTTTTATGCTGTTTTAACTTTAACATAATAGTTAAATAAGGAAAAATTATTATTTTAATTATAATGATTTTATTTTATTCCTTTTAACTTTTAATAATATTTAATGAAGGCAAAAAAAAAATTGACTTTAAAAATTATCTTTTATGCTGTTTTAACTTTTACCTAACAGTTAATTAAGGAAAAATATTTTTTTAATTATAACAATACTAACATGATCAGTGGTGAAATTATCTTAAAAAATTATTCATTTATTATTTTTAGTAGAAAAACTTAAAATAAAATTTTATCATCTTATGTAAATCTTTCTATTAACTTTTATTTAACAAAAAGTTTCAGTGTTCGTGTTTCAAATAATCCAAAAACTTTATCTATGGTGGATATGACCCTACTTTCAATAGAGCATTTCTTTTTCAAAGTTTTGTTTTATCGACTCTCATTATATACAAAAAGACGAATATGCTCTTAAAATACTTCTACCATATTACAAATTACATAATTCATAATAATCTGTTCCAAAATTAGGCTCTTCTCATACAATATCTTGGATAGTGTTCATCCATGCAGAAAGTATCATTTCAGAAGTGAATTTTTGTGTCATTTTTCACTATCCATTCTACAAATTTTCACATAATATCTAAGCAGATTTTTATGTTATTTCAAATATTAAAAAATAGGTTATTGGTATTTGTTAAAAAAACTACTCCTCTTAAAATCTATCCATAAGGATAGCCAACTTTTATGATTTGTAGTTGAAAATCATTTTTTTTTATTTTTTTGGTATAATTGAAATTTTATTATTTTTATTTTGATTGAAAATACAAATTTAAAAGGAAAACAACATTTATTGATATATTACAATATACTTATTGAGAAGATAGTGGAAAAGAAAAGGAAAAATGTTAAAAAAAAAAGTGAAGAAAAGTGTTGTTTAAATTGAGGAAAAGAAAGTGAAAGGTGAATGAAATAAGTAAAAAATCTGATGATTGGATTGATGTGACAGAATAAATAAAAATTAAATAAATTGGATAATATAATATGTTAGTAAAATACCCTTAATAAAATTTAAGGAAAATGAGTATGAATTAAACTAAAAGATAAATAATTATAAATAAATTATTTAAAATTAGAAATATCATTAAAAATTATTTAAATTTTAAAATTTAATTAATTTAAATAATTAATTGCAAACCGTGCACAAAATTTATTTTACATATGAACTTAAAAATAATTATTTATTAAAAACTAAATTAAATTATAATTATAAAAAATAAAACAAAGGCACATTTATTTAAATACATTAAACCAAAGAAGTTACTTAAATATATAAATGAGGACTGTATTATACCTGTTATATTATTACATCCTCAAAAATTATTAAAATTTAAATGGTATGTTAACAATAACATTAGAATTGCTCAGTTTTCAATTATATATAAACTAGAACAATTGATTCACGGAAACAAATTGTTTATTTTAAAATTTGTAAACTAAAATTGAACAATTTAATATATGAAAAATAAAATTGTTGATATTTTATAATAAAAAGAGCTAAAATACAAATAACCTTCCACTTTTAGTCACGATGTGATAAATTATTCAGAATCCAATTATATGTACCTAACTAATAATATTCGAATCAAATTTGGATATTATTTCAGTTGTCAATAAAATGAATCTCCATTTTCACACTCACAATCTGAATTCAAAAATTCGTAATTTGGATTCAAATTTCGTAATTAGGATCCGATAAGATAAATAATATGGAATGTGCTGCTTCTTATACATTTTTAAATAATAATGAAAGTAACAATCTATATCATTATTATATCTTTATATAAAAAAATACACTCTGTTTATAACGTGAAATTTTTTATTAGACAATTTTATTTTTTAGTAAAATTAGATATATTCTTTTTTAATATTTTATTGAAAAGATTTTAAAAGGGTCACACGTTAAACATTATAATGAATACTAACTAGGTTGAGATTCAAATATTTAACAATTATATCTTATCATGTGAAAAGTTGTATCAAAAGGAAGAGAAAAAAAATATAAAAATAGATGAAGTCAAATCAAATTCTGTTCAACAACCACGGGTCAATACATATCATGAAAAAAAGAAGTAAAAATCTAAGTTAGGATTACTAGGAAGATCATTAAACCAAAGTGAAGTCTATTATTAATCTAATTTGGCAAGTTTGTCACCACAATAATTACTTTCACTTTGTTGCATCACAACTTTTAAAACACAATCTTAAAATAAGTGTACATACATTTTATTTTAGTTTTTTAATTTTTAAAATTATATTATTTATTTAAAATTGTATTATTTAAATTAAAAAAATAAGGTAATAATAATAATAGAAATAATAATAATAATAATTACTTTTAATTTGAACCAAGTTTCTTTTCTAAATGTAAATTATTCTCGTTGATCTTAAAATTAAAAACGTCTTCTACCTTAATAAGTCTAAATTGCTATTAATTAAAAAGTAAATTTGTGCTAGAGTTGTCCAATGATAAACTTAAATATATTCCTAGGTTTGGACTTTTCGTCCCATACTTTTACTTGTTGGTTTTTATCTGAAATTTTGTTTTTAGTCTCTATTACCAGTGACATTTGACAAGTATCCTTATACGTTTAACTAAGAGAATGGTTGGTAGAAAGAAAAATTTTTATTTTTCATTTATTTTATGTTACAAAAGTGTGTTATTCATGTTTGGTTTATCTTTTAAAAATAACTCCTAGAAAATTAAGTTTCCCACAAAAAAATGGGAGGTGAAAATCTAACTTTTCGAAGTTAAAATAAAATAAATCATAATACTTTTATTGAATCACTTAATATGATAAAGATTTTATTGAATCATTCAATATGATAACGGTTTTATTGAGTCATTCAATATGGTAACGATTTAAAATTATTTAATAAAAAAATAACACATTAATTAGTACTTGATTGGAAGAAAATTTATTTCAATATTTGCCCTAATAATTGTTTTTACCAACAAATAGATCCTAGCTAGGAATTGATATACGTAATCCCAAGGAATCATGATTGTTCCAAAAAATGGCTATCACAATTATGCCAACTAGTTCATGTTAAATAATGCTAAATTAAATCACACCCATCTTCTGAGATATTATCATTTCAATATAATTTATTATTAATGTCTTCCAAATTGAATTAACTAATTATTTATATAATATTTTGTTCTATTTTCTTTGTAAATTGTGATCCAAATTCAACAGCTCTTCTTTTATCTGTATTTACAGTGTATAATATCTCCATTATAAACGTCTTATCTACATGATGAAAAAACAAAGCATCAATCAAACGAAATTCTAGTTTGGTGTGGTTTTGAGGCATTAATTCAGAACCTCTCACACAATTTTCATCTTTAATCAAATCTCAAACACCTTTATCAAACATTCTTCCAACCACAAACTCCAAGATTGTGGTCCAAATGTTGACATCAAGGTATGCTAAAATCATTGATTTCATTCACAATTCTCTGTTCATAAATGTGTGGAACATTCGTATCATACATCCAATTAATTGTACTTACGTGCGCAATCTCAGACATGATTGAAGAAATTTGAGGTTTTCAACAAAATTACATGAGCATGAACCTTTTGTTCTTCTTGTTGTTGCACTAGGGTTAAGAATTTATAGTTGAATACCCATTTGTTCTATCTCAAAACTTGCATAATTCTCAAATATTTCACACCCAGATAACTCAAAATGTGGGCTTATCTCTTCATTTACCCCAAAATGAGATGAACATTTGCATTTTTCTTTTATGTTTAATCTGACTTTTTGTCGCACCAAATTTTAATACGAATTAGATTATATACTAGTGCACTTAATGTGTAATTAGGGTTTTGTATATGTGTTCCTAGACTGAAAGTAAAAATCTAGTGTATCTGATAACCCTTTTGAATTTTTCTTAGAAATTTATGAACTTGATAGTTAATAAAGAATATATATCAATATCAAACCATCTGTGTCCACTAAAGTCAATTCCTTTCATGTTTTAGACCCATTTGAAGACCAATTCTAAGTTTGTGACATGCTCAAGTTGTTCACTTTTTTCTGAAGGATATTGACCCAAAAACTCATCATGTAGTAGTAGTGTACAATGATGAAACATATATATGAATGGAGTGCATTAATTGAACTTTGCTACACTCTGTGTGTTCCCTTTACTTGGATTTGCTTGATCAACACTGATGGGTCCATATTCTTTTTGTAATTGGCAGCTTTTGAAAGCTGAGACCACAAAATCATTAATCCAACATAACCTGCCAAAATCAGATTTTGAAGACTCACACGTGACATCTATAGCAGTTCAACTTTCTTTCTCACCACGAAAATTGACCATAAAATTAAACAAAATATATTTTCTTTACACAGCTTTTTCCCTTTTTCTATCGCAACACTCTTTTTAAATCTCACCAAACTTTCTCTCTTCTCTCTCTCGTTGTGACTCTCTCTACCCTTTTCTCATGCTTGTTTCCTCTTCTGTCAGAAGCTCTAAACTCATCATTACATGTTAGTGGCTATGTGTGTGTGTCTATATATTGCTGTAGTTATTGTGACTATAATCATGAGATAAGATGCTGAATCCAAAGCCAAATAGTGCTGATATATAACTCTTTTCTGCAGAACCAAAACCAGAATTTGAGCTTCAAGTTGAGAAGCAAGCATGCCTTTGGAGGATTTCTACAACATACTTGGTGCCACAAGTAAGTTACTTCTAACCATTCTGTACAAGCTTTATGCACCTTTAACATGAAACACATAAGAGAAAATTGAAAACTTTTTCTGTCATGAAATTTTCAGTCCACTATCAGTGACAATACTAAATAAAGAGCAGAAGTTTGTATATATAATCAACATTGAAATTTATTTTGTTGGGTTGAGAAGTTTCTCATCTATAGAACTGAAACCAGTGCTTAATAAGATCATTGGAGGGTAAAAATTTTCTTTTGATTTATCATAAAACTTTCAGTTCACAGAACTGAAGATTAATCTCGTTTACAATGTTAATTAATTAAGACTATTGGAGGATAAAAGCTGCTGTTTGAGCATTTTACTTCATGTTTTATTCTATTTGTCCTTTTCTTCTTCACTTCCTTAATGACCCCTCTTGTTCTATCCTTCGTTTTGAAGGAATTTTCTTTCTCAGTTACTAGAGATTTTAAGATTTGATAAAAAACAAAGGAAAAACAGTTACTAATTTTCGTTCATAATATGTAATATATATATATATATATATATATATATATATATATATATATATATATATATATATATATATATATATATATATATATATATATATATATATATATATATATATATATTTATATATAT
>Ga0099824_1007126_pt1 | contig 14978 bp, 7 predicted proteins | sample SiratrowhiteBW_FD_76837 | JGI IMG/M metagenome (GOLD analysis project Ga0099824, IMG submission 76837) | Root nodule microbial communities of legume samples collected from California, USA - Siratro white BW | ecosystem: Host-associated > Plants > Roots > Nodule | place: USA: California...
AAACTTCATGTGTCAATACTCCACAACAAAATAATATAGTTGAAAGAAAACATGGTCATTTATTAAATGTAGCAAGAGCTCTCATGATACAATCTCATTTACCCAAAATTTATTGGTCATATTTTGTGATAGATGCTGCACATATTATAAACATGCTTCCCACACCAATTTTAAATATTTTTCTCCTCATGAAATGCTTTACAAAACTCCACAAGATTTTAATCAATTAAAGGTGTTTGGGTCTTTATGCTATGCTAGCACTTTGTCAACAAATAGAAGTAAATTTGATCCATGGGCATCAAAATGTGTTTTTATTGGTTTTAAGAAGGGGACGAAAGGATATATTTTATTGAATATTCAATTGAGAGAAATTTTTGTGTCTAGGGATGTTGTTTTCTATGAACATGTTTTTCTATATCAAAGGGTTGAAGATACTAGCAATGAAACTGACAGTCCAAATATTCATGATCAAAATATTTTTACAGAAGATCAACCTATTTTGAATAAGCCATCACAAGTCATTTTTACACCCTATGATAATATTGAAAATAATGTTAATAATGATCATGAATCAGAAATTCAGATCCCCGAAGAAGTTTGTTCCCAAAGAGACCAAAACCTCAATGAAAATCATGAAACAACACAGTCCATTCGAATGAGTACCAGATCAAAAAGACCACCTGAGTATCTAAAGGATTATCATTGTTATCTCAATGTTTCCAATACATCTTCTGGAGTTAAATATCCTTTGAATTCTGTTTTGTCTTATGATAAATTATCACCTTCTTATAAACCTTTTATGTCTATTTCTTCACATGTTGAGCCAAACACTTATTTTGAAGCTGTGAAATATGACTGTTGGAGGAAGGATATACAGTGTGAGATATCTGCTTTGGAGTCAAATCAAACATGGGAGACTGTTCTTCTTCCCAAGAACAAAATTGCCATAGGTTGCAAATGGGTATTCAAACTAAAATATAATGCTGATGGGACTGTTGAAAGATATAAAGCAAGATTAGTGGCAAAGGGATACACACAAACAGAGGGCATTGACTAACTTGAAACTTTTTCTCCAGTAGCAAAGATGACCACTATAAGGTTGCTTCTCTCTCTAGCCTCTATATATAACTGGGAGTTAAAACAGTTAGACATAAATAATGTCTTCTTACATGGAGAGTTGAAAGAAGATGTTTACATGGTTGCTCCTCCTGGTTTGACTTCTATTCAACCAGGACAAGTTTGTAAATTGAAATAGGTTTTATATGGCCTAAAGCAAGCTAGCAGGGAGTGGTTTGCTAAATTATCAAATTTTTTGATTTCTGCGGGATATACTCAATCTATGAATGATCATTCTTTATTCATTAATTCTTCTGAAAGATCTTTTATAGCAATATTGGTGTATGTGGATGATATAATCTTGGCAGGAAATGATAAGGAAGAGATTGATCGAATTAGAGAAGCTTTGAATAAAATATTCAAGACTAAGGATCTTGGAGATTTAAAATATTTTCTTGGTCTTGAAGTAGCAAGAAGTAAGAAAGGCATAATGATTAATCAAAGAAAATATGCACTGAAATTGTTAAAAGATGCAGGTTTTTTAGCCTGCAAACCTATAGTCACTCCTATGGATAATCTTGTTAAATTGTCTTCCACTAGAAGTGTGCCTTTTACTGATAGAAGGTTGATTGGAAGACTTATGTATCTCACTAATACCCAACCTGACATCACTTTTTTTGTTCAACAACTTTCTTAGTTTCTTGATAAGCCTACAATTGCTCACTATGATGCAGCAATTAGAATTCTCAACTATATTAAAGGAGCTTCAAGTCTTGGCTTATTTTTCTCTTCTAACAGTTCTGCTCATTTAAAAGTCTTTTGTGATAGTGATTGGGGCACATGCAGTGATTCAAGACAATCAATAATTGGTTTTAGTGTGTATCTTGGAGATTCCCTTATATCATGGAAATCAAAGAACCAAGGAACAACATCAAAGAGTTCATGTGAAGCTGAATATAGGGCAATGGCCACTGTTACATGTGAAATTCAATGGCTAGTTTATCTTCTTCAAGATTTCAAAGTTCCTTTTGAGCAACAATCTCTTTAATATTGTGACAATGACTCAACAAGATACATTGCAGCAAACCTAGTGTTTCACAAGCGTACGAAACATATAGAAATAGATTGTCACATTGTCAGAGAAAAATTGAAAAAATGTCTTATCCATTTGCTTCCCATTTCCACTACAAAGCAACTAGCAGACATTTATACCAAAGCCTTAGGTCCTCAACCTTTCAAAAATATTTGTTCCAAGCTAGGTCTCATCAATATTTGCTCCCCAGCTTGTGGGGGTTTCAGAAGATATGGATACAAGACTTCTAGAAGAGAAATAATATTATGTGATTTTGTCTTTATAACATTTATGACAGAATCAAATTACCGTCAATTCTGTTTATTTATTTTTATGGCATTATCAAATTATAATATTTTTATTTATTTTCTTTATTTAGCTATACCTAGAATAAGGTACATTACTTGTATATATTCAGTCCTCTACCTTTGATCGAAATAGAAAAATAAAGAGAATATTTTCATTCTCATATCCTTTATCCTTTTTTGTTCATCACTTTATTTTCATAATAAGAATGATAAATTCTATAAAGGATAACTTTTACCTATTTTAAGCTATTCTATTAGACCTATGTAGGGATGAACCTAAATCAACACAAATAGAGTTAATTTTAAATTACTGTTATTATTAGTTGTGTTATCAATTTTTCAATGTATATTTAGTATCACGGATTATGTTGTCTTGTCAAGTTTTGAATATATATTTAGTGTTGATTTCAGTTATCTTAATTATTTCTGTTTGCTATCGGTCATGTGTAGTGAGATGTCTTTCAGTTACCTAATTTTAATCATATGATTTATTTTATATGGTTTCTTACATGTATACACAAAAAGATAAAGAAATAAAGCACATGGAAACAATGACAATGAACTTAGAAGATCGAAAGATACGCGAAATACAAAAGAGTATGAAGAAGTGTTCCTTGATAAGAAGAAAAATAAAAAGTAAAAAAGTTTGAAATCATCTGGATGCTTCGCGAAAGGAAATGGAAAACCAAACTCAAAGGAGAGGACTCTAAATGTGTAATCCCCATGTTTTAAGTTGCTCAAAATATCGTCTACTAAATATTAATTATAACAGTTCTTAGAATGTTAAGAAAATTAATAAATAAAAAAATGAAAGAAAAGTATAGATTATAAATTCTCAATTTAGAAATTCTAATTATAACTTTAAAAAGAATATCCAGAATCTTGAAAAAAAAAACAAAATATTAATATTAATTGTTCTAATGTAAATTTCAGGAAGCTCTAGAACATTTATAAACAACGTGAACTTAATATTTAGTCAGATACTTGCTATGACCCCTGCATATGACCATTCAGGAACACTATTCATCATATTTGAGAAGTTTGAAAAGTTAGCTTCACAGGAAACTTAGGGTCAAATTTTCATTACATTGAATCATCATTAATGATAAGTCAAAGTAATGATTTTATGTACATATTTTAACATACTTACAACTCCTATATAATTAATTAAATTTATTCTTGTATTAAACTAGAACTAAATCTTTACAACTCCTATATAATTAATTAAATTTATTCTTGTATTAAACTAGAACTAAATCTTTGGAAAGCCAGCTAAGAAACGTTCATTATAAGGAACAATTTCCCGGAAACAAGATCACTTATTTCCCACCACACGCTTCAGGTATGTACACAACCAAAGAGCTAATTTATTAATTTACAATTATAAACGTCAAATTGAATAATACAAATAAACAATTTCTCTTAAGAAAAAATGGTGGGGCCTTGTTTTTTTTTTTTTTTTTAATATTATTATATTTCCAGCACCCAAAAGAACATCAATTATTCAAGATGGTTGTTGCAACATTGATTGCTGTTCGTCCGAAACAACAATTGCGTCCGCATCCCACCAAGTATCCGCGTCAGACTCCGTCACGTTCCCTAACGGCGTGCTGACATTTCTCATGTCCCCGATGGTCACGCCGTGACGTCCGTCATCTCTGACATAAACCTTCTGCACGCCGCCAGATTCCACGCGCAGAGTCTTGCCCATGGTGGGCCCCCACTCCGCCACCACCGTCGGCTTCCGCCGCCGCAGGCGCGTGTCCCAAATCTCCACCGCCAGATTCCCGCACGCGCCCTCCCCGGCCGAGACCACCACCGCGGGCGACGCCGTGGAGCTGGTCGGGTCGTAAGTTGAAACGACGCCGTCCTCGTAATCATCGAAATCTAAGCCCAGCCCGAATCCTATGCTGTCCCAGAGCTTCACGACGCTCTTGCTGTTGGCGAGTTCCGAGAGGGAAAAAATATCGCCGATGCTACGACGTCGTCTGTGCGTGCCGTTTTGGGTCTGGAACTCGTCGTTTTGGCTTTCGTCGTTATCGTCGGTTCCTCTGATTCGGAAATAGTCTTCCAAACGAATGAAGCTGGAAGACGCGGAGGGTTCGTCTTCGAACTCGGAGGACGAGTAGGTTAAATCGTCGTCGTTTTCGTAGTCGTCGTCGTCGTCATCAGTGGATGAGTAAACGTCGTCGTATTCTTCGTATGAGGGAAGAGAAGGGGCTTTGGTGCGGAAGCGAATGATGAAAATGGTGACTCTGTTGATTATGCTGCCGAAGGTAGCGACCAGGGCGAGAATCACTGCGCCCCATTTGCAGAAATTGTATGCTATGGAAACGGAAGCGAGCGAAGTTGTGATCTGAGAAGGGAAGGAGGGGTTTTGCAGAGAGTTCAGACCCACTTGAAGATCGTTGATTCTGTCGATCAACGGAACTTGCATGATTGCGTTTTTGCAAGAGAGAAAGAAGAAAGACTGAGATTTCAGGATCCAAGAGTGAAACTGCCGAAGAGAAGAGGGAAGGTTTCGGAGGAAAACCCAGTGATTTATAGGGAAAAAACTGAGAAAGAAACTAGTTATGCTTTACTAGGTTTAAAGTAAATATATAAATAAACACTTACCTTAAACGTGTGTATTTTATAATGCTAAATGATAATATCAAATTAATGATATTTCTTTATTTTAAAATAATGATTTAAATTTAAAAAATACAATAAAATATCTAAAATTAAAATCCAAACATTTTTGTAAAAGTTAAAATTATCATTTCAAATTTTATAATATATTTTTCATGTAAATAAAATATTACTTTTAAATTAATTCTGTACAAGTTGGAATTAACTATGCATGTATGTCTTCTTCTTCTTTAATTTTTTTCCAAAACATCCACGTCGTTCAAACATGTAATTAAAAATTAGATATTTAAGTCTGAATAGAACAATTTTTATTTGAGGGAAATCAACCTTTAACCGGAATTTCTATAACTAGAAAAAAAATAATTGTTGCTTGGATATTTAGCCAGCAACAAATTATCCAAGAATACTTATAATTTAATAAATACGAAGTGGCATAACTAATACATAATTTTATTCTTTAAGTATGTATTTAGATTTAATACCTAAACTATATGGAAAGAGGTAATTTATTTAAATAGATTTTAACATCTTAAAAATATTTTTAGCTAATTAATGATGTAAAGTAAAATTATTTTGTATCGTCAATATAAAATAATATAACTCATTTTGAACATGTTATTTTTATTCAATTTATTAACGGGAAAAATATTAAAGCATGTCTTTTTATTGCATTAATCTGAAATCAATCGTTTTAGCATTCGATAATTATAATCGAGACGTAAAATCATGAGTGGGTTTTACTAGGTTAAGAACTGAAATTTATATATTTTTATAATTTTTAAATAATAACAATAAAGAATTTTTAAAAAATGATATTGTTGGTTGGGTTTGGGGAGAATAATTGTGCCACGTAAGAAAAAAGAGAATGCTTTTTTGTGGAAGAAAAGATTGGGACGGTTGAGTCAGCAAATGCCCAAAACCGCGAAAGGTGGGTCCCACTCCCAGGAACAGGTCATGTCTGAGCTTAAAATTTGTGGTAGCTAGGTTTCACTTATCACATTCCAGTGCAGTTTTGACACGTGGCGAAAGGTCATTGCTCTATCGGTATTTTGTTTTATTTTTAATTCAAAGTGTTTTCGAGGTGGTCGGTTTCTGAGGCTCGTCGTGTTGTGCAGTGGTTGAGTGCTTGTTTTGCTGTCTTATTATGATTTGTTTGTGGTTTATTGGTACTCTCTTCACTTGACTCCAACCTCCCTAGTCTTTTTATGATTTTTAGACTTTTTTTTTATTTGGGAAACTATTTTTTTTAATTTTGTTTGACAGCAACATGGAGAAAAAAATAATGAGAAATAAATTAGAAATGAAAATTGAAAGCTGCAAACTTTGGATTATATGTTATGAATAACAAATCCTAAAGAAATACAAACGCAGAGTTTTATGCGTTTAATTTGATTGGATAGAACCACGAGAAAACGGATACAAATGAAAAGGATGTCCTCGATAAAGTGAATTGCTCATAAATTTGAGTAGACTCAAATATAAGTTTTTGTCTCAATAAAATTTATAAATTTTGTATTTGGCTTAATATTTTTTGTCTCTATCTTTTATTTTTATTATGATATGACTTATATTGACATGATATTTATATTCAGATGATGATATTGGTTCATGATAAAGAAGTAAGTGGAGGGATCAAAACATAAAATATTTTTAAAAACCAATTAAAAAATCAAAATAAATAATAGAAATTACAAACGAAGAATTTTTTTTTTTAAGAATTTATACCATAATTTCATAATTCATTTAGTATTTAAATTTAAAAAATAAATTATTACATACCAAAATAAATACCGTAATTCGTTCAAAAAAGAAATTTATTTAAGCTAATATATATATTATATATTCCAAATTTGACTCTGGCTGGTGTTATCCTAGATGACTGTGTAAGAGAACATTCGTGATAATCCAAATGAACTGGAAGTAACAACGAAGCTGATATGCTTATCTAAAGTTTTATTGGGTGGTCCTTAAGTACACTCAATATTTGTTTCGGTGGAGCGTGTCAATAAGGAAAACACAGTTATACGTGGCGATGAGTCGTTGATTTAAGCCATTGCAACAAGTAAAAGATGCTGTATCGATTAAGGTTTATTCTCTTTTACAAGTTAAGGTTTGTATTTTCGGTGTCTACTAGCGTAACGGTTGGTATGTGGTTAAGGTGTCCCAAATTGTTTCTTAAAAATGTGGGTTAGCACTGTAAGATAGAGTTTAGTTACAATAAATGCTAACCGTAAACGTGTTTTACACACTATAAATATAGATATGTTTTGAAAGAAATCTCTCTAAAATAGTTTACAAAACAAATGCACAGAAATAATTTTTTAATAAAAGTTAATTTATAACAAATTAAAATGTGAAAAGGTTATTTGAGAGCTTTTATAGACAAATTTATGTATAAACTAGTTTTTTCTTGTTAAGAAATTAATTTAACCGCTTTTGAAAGTTATTATGAAGGATTTTGTTCAAAAGCTAGTAGTTTATATAATAGTTATTTTAAAATTACATTTTTAATAATTTTAAATTTGGTATTGTAAACTTTTTATGCTAATTATATATAAAGTTATTTTAGAGAAAAGCATCATTTTGGATGAGGCTGTTTACATCATTTAGTAAAAGAAGAATTAATGATATTTTTCAAACTAAAAGTACATGAGAAATCTTAGGACCTTAAATCTTAGGACCTTAACTAGAAGATTCAGTAAGTTTATTCGGTGAGGTTTAAATTCCTTGTAATAGGCATATAAATTATTAATATGGATATCTTCTTATGAAGAAGGGTGTGTACGTCTCGAAGGCAACGTGTATGTCAATTCTGTATAATCATCCACGTGTATTTAATTCTCTCGTCAGTTTAAGTCGCATTATAAGAAAAAAAATATATAATTTTTAATTATAAAATAAAATGATTATTAATTGTGACAAAAATAGTTACTATATTAAAATTTTGTTGGTAAACAACTATAAAATAAAAGTGATGATTAAATTTAGTGACCAAATAAGTCAAATAATTAGTATTTAACATTAGCTACCAAGATTTTAGTGACCTATACTATTAAATTCTAAATTAGTCTCTAACTTAATTATATACCAATTTATGAGTCATAGGTCACTAAAATTTTGGTATATGTCAGATATTAATTATTTGACTTAATTGGTCACTAAATTTAATCATTACTCCTATTTTACACTTATTTAACAATCAAAATTTAATTTGATAATTATTATTTTATTTGATAGTTAAATATTAGTCTCTAAATAATTTTTTCTTATAATAACTTTAGGAAAAAAGTCTTCACATAAAAGAAGATTCAAGAAAAATTCATAAGAGAAAAACTTTAGAAAATGGAAAAAGAAATAAATAATTAAAACGGTAAGTATTTTAGATAGCATAAAACATTTTAAGGAAATTAATAAATATACCATAATTCTGAAAAACACATGTTGATGTTTAAAGAGAAGATTAATTATGTGTTTACACGAGAATATAATATCTACTGAAATATTGGTATACAACCCTTTCCATTATTTTTGAATGAATTATTAGAAAATGATGTTTTTGAAACTTTTATTGACAATGATAATTTTGAAAATTATTTATAAAAGTATTTTAATTTTGACTTGATAAATTATTTTAAATAATAATTTATTATTTTGTTCTTTGTTTGATTTAGAAACAAGATCCAAACAAAACAATACATTATTTTATTTATATATTTTTATAATAAATTTAAATTGGGCAGAATAAATAATAATAATTTTGTATTTATATTTTTATAATAAAATTGAAATTGGAAAAAAATTATACTAAATTATAATATTAGTATTCGAATTAAAATTTTTATTTTACTAATATATATATATATATAATAATAGAAAAAATGAAATAAAACTGTTTGGTATTTTTGCGTTTCAGGTGACAAAAACTCTCAAAATTCAATTTTTTGACTTATGGAGACGTTTTTTACTTTTTTTTTTTTTCTTGAAAGTTGGAGTACAGGGGAGAGGATGAGGGTGGATCGGTAAAGTTTTATTATTGATAAAAATAAAATTTATTTTTTTATAAAGATATAATTAATTTTTTATAAAGATATTTTTTTTTATAAAAATAAAGTTTAGTTTTTGATAAAGATATGATTTGATTTTCAATAGATTTAAAATTTAATAGAGATAAAATTTTGACTTTTTTTTACAAAGATAAATTTTATTTTTTGATAAAAATGAAATTTGATTTTTGATGAAGATTGAATTTAATATTTTATAAAGATAAAATTTGATTTTTAATAAAAATAAAAATAATTTTTAATAAAGATAAAATTTGATTTTTGAAAAAAGATTATTTTTTAATAAAGATATAATTGATTTTTATAAAGATAATTGATTTTATAAAGATAAAGTTTGACTTTGATAAAGATAACATTCCATTTTCGATAGAGTTAGAATTAATATAGATAAAATTTAATTTTTTGATAAAAATAAATTTTGATTTTTGATAAAAATAAAATTTGATTTTTGACAAAGATAGAATTTAATTTTTAATAAAAATATAATTTAATTTTTAATAAAGACAAAATTGATTTTTGATAAAGATAAAATTTGACTTTTGATAAATATAAAATTTGATTTTTGATAGTTATAATTTAATAGACATAAAATTTCATTTTTAATAAAGTTAAATTTGATTTTTGATAAAGATATGATTTGATTTTTGAAAAGGATAAAATCTGATTATTGATAATTTAATTTTTGATAATTATAATTTAATAGAGATAGAATTTAGTTTTTGATAAAGATAAATTTGAGTTTGTTAAAGATAGAATTTGATTTTTAAAAAATATAAAATTTGATTATCGGTAAAGATAGAATTGATTTTTGATAAAGATAAAATTAAATTATCGATAAAGATAGAATTGATTTTTAATAAAGATAAGATTTGATTTTCAATAATGATAGTGTTAGAATTAATAGAGATAGTATTTGATTTTTGATAAAGATAAATTTTGACTTTTTATAAAGATAGAATTTTATTTTTAGTAGATATAGAATTTAATATTTGATAAAGATAAAATTTGATTTTCAATAAAGATAAAATTTGATTTTTTGATAAAGATAAAATTTGATTTTTGATATATATATAATTTGCTTTTTGATAGAGATAGATTCGAAAAACTATTGTTGATATCTTCTATTATTATTTTAAATAAAAAAGAATAAAGAGACATGGAAACATAATTCTCAAAAAATTGGAGATATATTCACGCAACAAATTCAAAAATTCAAGTATTAGAATCTTATTGAAAACATATTCAAATTTCACATGTCAACTTCAACATTTATAAATAGGTCATAGAAGAGCACAAAGAGGAGTACCAAAGTAAGCCAAACACTTAAAGATTAATCAAGAGCTTTGGATAGTGAACATCTAGAATAGAAAAATATTTTGGGTTGAGAGTTTAAATTATTTTATCTTGTAAACTTATACCCAATGAGCTTTTATTGTTCTCTCTGTGAGAGTGTTTATTTTATTTTTTTCTAAGAGTTTTTGGTCTCAAGGGGAGATTAAGAGGGTGTTAACCAGAGAGGAGAGAACACTCGTGTTTTTTGGAGAGAAGAGAATACTTGTGTTTCCTAGAGATGAGAGAATATTCATGTTTTCTGGAGAGGAGAAAATACTAGTGTAGCCTGGAGATCTGATAATACTTGTTCTAATCAGATTGATTAGTGAAAGCTCTTAAACAATTGTTTAAGGGGACTAAATGTATCTCAAGTTTGAGTGAACTAGGATAAATCTTGTGTGTCATGGATTTAATTTTATTGTTTTTTATTTATTATCCATTTTGAATCGATTTTGTAGGCTCCATTCAAGCCCCCTTCTGAAGCCAAATGCACCTTCAGTGACTTTCATATGCAACATTGTTCACTATGAGGGATCGGTGAATGAATGTCCCATTGAAAGAGTTACATTCACTTCTATGCTACTAAAAGTAGTTGCTCTCAAAAGGAGCATCACCCTACAAAGGATGAAAAAAGTCATCCTCAGAAAACTGCATAGGGAAGAAGAAGAAAGGGTCGCGACGATGCACTTTTTCTACCCGACTAGACTTGGTGGAGGGGTAACTCATTACACTGCCACTGAGATAATCAAGGATGACGACGTTGAGGGATTGTTCAACATTTATGAGTCCATTGAACTACAAACCAAATCTAATCTGTATGTCACATTTTAAAGGTTTGCACCTTTCTCAACGCACATCTTCTTTGCTTTCTTTTCATTATGAACAATCACAACAAGTTCCACCCTCATACGACCACCAATTACAATTGTTGTCCCACCAAGCACCAGACCGTCTCACATTAGACCTCAATGAATCCATCCTTAAAGAATTCAGGGATAGGAAAGACCACATCTAGTTATATACCCAACTACCTAGTCCGTATGTTAGCCTAACGAACACCAAAACCAACAACTCCCTTAAGAACCACCATAAGAGAATGGGGTTGTTGGTCTTTTTGATGAAGTCTTCGATCCTTTTAGTGAGGATGAAGATGACATCCTTGTGGCTGTTGATGATGATGAAGGAGAAGAACCACATGCACACCATACAAACATTCAATCACATCAACATGAATTAGGTTATGACCCATCCAAGCACTTTCTATAGTTTCCAGTTGAACAACCTCTATATGACTCATAATTTGGTCATGCCTTTAATCACAATACGGTAGTGTATCCTCCAGGGACACTTTTTGTCGGGTAGCAATTAAAACAAATGAAGAAGCTCAAGATTTCATCAATTGTTTCCATACTATCAACCATTGCATGTATAAGGTGTCATATTCAAGTCAATCAAGGCATGTAGTGGAATGTGTTCATAATGATTATGCATGGAGGTATTAAGCAATTTTGCACACCAATAATCAATAGTAATAAATTATAAAGTTAAAAGGTGTTCACACAAGTGTGTTCCCTATGATCTCAAAAGACCACAATGAGTTAGGGTATTGAATGATTGTACAAAGCATTCATGAAATCATCCAGGTTGATCCTTTCACACTAATGTCTACTATAGAACTCTCATGAAGTCGATCTGGTATATATAGTCACGTATAAGAAGGCATGGCTAGGACAACAACTAGCCATATAAAAGGAATATAACAATTGGGAAGAGTCGTACCAAAAATTGTCATCACTCCTAAACACAATGTAACTTTATATTCCTAAGGTTGTTTGGAAAATGAAGACCTAACTCACTTATGAAGGTAACCAGTTGGATGCAGACCACATGATCTTTAAGAGGGTATTATAGACATTATGCATTGATGATTTCAAATTTTACAGCCAGTGGTCCAAGTTGATGGAACTTTCTTGTATGGGGAATATATAGGGACATTATTGGTTGTAGTGACGCAAGATGGTCACAACAAAAAATTGCCTACAACATCGTAAAGGGTGAAACTGCTGAGGCTTGGTTCTTTTCCTTGCGGAACCTACTAAGATATGTCACTCTATAAAATGATCTTTGTCTCATTTAAGACCGCCAAAAGAATCGATAAAGAGTGCATACTCTAGAGAAGATAGTGGTTGGAACAACAATAATTTTGTGCATGTGTACCGGATTCAACACATAACACATAACTTCATGAGACAAATTAAAAATACAAAACCAAAGAAAGATATTGTGAATATGGGTAATTTTCCTCATTTTTTCACTAAAGTAACTCTTTCAAATTTTACAATTTCTTTTTGCTAACTTTGTTAACTAACTGGATTTGGAACAAATAATTACAACATATGAAATGACAAACCCATACTTTTTTTACTAATACAACATATTTTAAGAGGAAAACCTTGAGGCAGCTCAATCGTTGGATGATAGATCAAGACAGAAGTGGACTCTTGCATGAGACAATGGTCGATGTTGGGGACATATGACAATCAATCTGATAGAGTCAATCAACTCTGTGTTGAAGAAAACTAGAAACCTTCCAATATCTTTGATGGTGATGGCAACATACACCAACTGTAATCAATTCTTCATGAAAAGAGAAGCTATGATGGCTGCCAAACATATCTACTCCAAAGTTGCAAACAAAAAAATATTGGAAAATGCACATTCATAGGCAAACACTCATACAATACTCTTCTTTTACATGAGGACCACAAGATTTTTGGTAGAAGAGAGACAAAATCCAAGAGAAGTGTGACCAGCAGACTAATTTTCAATCCATTTAGACAAATTTTGGTGTGACTGTGGGAAATTTAAAAAGTTACACCTACCATGCTCCCATGTTCTTATTGCATGCAAACATGCATACCACGATTTTGCTATGTACATCTTACCTGTGTACAGATTTGAACAAGTTTCTCAATTCTACGAAAGTCTATTTGGTGAACTCAGAAATGAAGACTATTAGTCTGTATACACTAGTTAGATACTATGTCAATGTCTAAACATCAAAAGAACATCAAAGCGGAGACCTAAGTCAAATTATATAAGGACTGATATGGATTAACCCTGTTTAAAGTTCATATGGCCATGTCCGAGGTTTGAAATATGACTTGATTGGAATACGCCATATGGATTAACCCTGTGCATATGAGAAATATATCTAGGAATTGATCAGAACAGATTGTATCCGATGTTTGAAATAGGAATTGATCAGAACAGATGGATGGTATATGATAGGTGCACACCTCTGAGTCTAATTCAATGCACGAGTCTTTCAGAACTAGAGAGTTCAGTATCCTTATATATGAGTTAGTATATATATGGTATGAGTTATTGTAAAGATGTGATAATGACAATGTGATGTATGAGATGAATTATGAAAATTTGATTTGTTGTAGTTTGATTGAGATAAAAATGTAATGTATGAAAATATATTTTTTAAAACTATCTAGCTTACCCTTCTTTTTGTGTGGTGTTTGTTTTGTTTTTAAATCTGTGATGATCGTGTATTACACGTGAGTAGAGGAATTGGCAGGTGGTATGACTCTTTAGTGAGCTGATGCAGAAGTTTAATTTAATTTAATTTTATTTTGTGATTGTAAGAATGCATTTTTATTAAATTTTATGTAAAGAAGTATATTTTGAAATATATGATGAATGCATGAATATTTATATTTAGGTCTATTATATAATTTTTATGCGATAGAGTTCCTATTATATGAAACATATGGGATGTTACACTATCTGATTTAGGATTAAATCATCTATAGCCAAAGGAAAAAAAGAGTCAGTCTTGGATGACAACTTTAGGGTTCCTTGGTGTAATCATCTTGTTTTCGCATTTTATTTGGTGTTCTCATGACTACGAGGAACTAAATCCATTGTTGTTGGGATTAGATGTAACCTACTAAAATCTCATGTAAACAATATTTACTATATATATATATATGTTTGTCCTTTCAAAGAAAGTATTTTGATTTTTTCCATGTGTATTGTGGTGATTATCCATGATTTGATATTTGATTCTTAGGGTATTGGAAATATGTTTTGTAATTGAAAATTGGATTAAAATACCTAATGTAAGCTTGTATCTAGGAATAGAACATGATTCATTTGTTGTCTTAAACCGTTATGGCAAAAATAAGTCTTTTTTATATAATTGATCAAAAAATTGATGATTAATAGAGAAACTTAGGCTCATTCACCAAAGGAAGTAGGATTTGGGTATTATTGTGGATTGACATTAGCATTAGGGAGGAAAAGAGGTAATTGTTTTTGTACATGAGAGTGAGATTTGGTGAAGTCTAACTCTAACAATTTCCTTATCCTTTTTTCTGCAATCCAAGTATTTGACAAAAATACATAAACAAATTTAATTTGTTTTTTCTTAAATTTATTAATTTATTTTCTTGCACACCAATCAAAAGTATGGAATAATTCTTAAGTCTAATTTTATTATAGTTG
>Ga0099824_1007128_pt1 | contig 14971 bp, 8 predicted proteins | sample SiratrowhiteBW_FD_76837 | JGI IMG/M metagenome (GOLD analysis project Ga0099824, IMG submission 76837) | Root nodule microbial communities of legume samples collected from California, USA - Siratro white BW | ecosystem: Host-associated > Plants > Roots > Nodule | place: USA: California...
AATATTATTAACAAAATATTATTGTTGTTATTATTAATTTTATTATTAGTAATATTATCATTATTATTATTATTATTATTATAAATATTATTAATAATGTTAATATTAGTATTATTATTAATTATAGAAATTATAATTACAATAATAATAATAACAATAATTATAATAAGAATGCTAATAATCATATTATGACAATAATGTTGCTCTAGTTTAGTGGTAGGTTCAGTTCTGTTGGTGCATGTGGGACTTGGGTTCGAATCTCACCTGGTGCACATTGTTAATAAAACTAACTAAAACAATAAAAAAAATAATTCTAAAAAATAAATATACTAAAAAAAATATAAAGATAGTAATAAAATTGAAAAGAAAAAAAATGTAAATAATTTTTTTTGGCTATTACATACGGATTTTGCCCGTATGTAATTTCAATTTTTTTATAGTGGTATAGCAAGCAACAGAGTAATACATCATAGCAGCAACACATGTTTTATACTGATAAACCCCAACACCTGGGCTATGTCCAGTTCTCCCTTAAGCAAACTACTTAAAAGGTCTCACTAATCAAATTACTTGGTTACAATGAGTTAACGAACCTCTCAAAGTAACAACAAGTTAACAAATCTCTCTAGGTTATCACGAGTAAACAAACCTCTCTAGGTTATACCTTTGTAATCTCTCTTTGAGATAAGAACTCATAAAATGATAAGAACACTCTTAGAGAAAGAACAATAAAGTTCACAAGGGCATAACTTCACAAAGTGAAGAATTACAAGGTTTAGCACACAACTCAAAAGACTAGATGATCAAAATCTTGATAAGACTTGTGTTGCAAATCTTTTCCCAAAAGAATGTATACATTCTATGTTGTTATATATTTTTTTTTTCAACTTTAATCCTTTTACATAGCTTCTAGAATATGACTATTGAAGCTCGAAACAATAAAGCCTTAAATTTGTAAGATCTTCTATTAAGCTTCAAAACTATCTTCTTATTTAATGTGACAGATGCTAAGAAAGTAAACTTTATAATCTTTCAACATGATATTGCTTCAAATATTCTTAAGGAAACAATTCAAAAGCATTCACAATATATGAAAAAGTAGTTAATACATAATCAATTAAAACTATTATTTTCCTTACGAATATGATCATGAATCCTTTGGCAATTAAAACATTCTTTAAAACTACATTATATAGCCATTAAATAAAATGTAGGAACAACGGGTTCCAGAAAAGGGGTTGAATGGAGCCTGAAATCAAGTCGCTGTAAACAAAAACCACTAAACAAGAGCACCCAAGGTTCATTATTCATAAAATCGTTACAACAAGTACATAAACCTCTCCAAGTTACAACGAGTCACAAACCTCTTCAAGTTATTCGAGTACACAAACCTCTCTAGGTTATACTAGTTCCAATGTCCCCCTGAGATCAAAACCACTCAAAACTGAAAGAAACACTCTCAAAAGATAAAACAGTGAAAGCTCACAAGGGCTTACTTCACAAAGGTTAACAATAACACAATGGTTTCAGACATTCCAAAACTCTATACGCTCTAAATAGTAGGTTTACAATAAACACTTAAATATTTAGTAAATTCTTCAATGTATTTATGATGTATTTCTCTTTTTTGCTTTTTGTCTTCTTTCAACTTGAAATTGTTCGTCTATATGTAGCCTTGTAGAAATTAGCCATTGGATGCTTGAAAGAGAAATCTTAACCATCTAATGTTGAAACTAGTCATTGGAAGAACAACTTCTATTCTTGATATTGCATTAAAACAGACTTTAGCTACATATAGAAACACAAGATATATTTGATTTCAAACAATTAATTATGTTTAAATATTCTATAATAATTTGAATAATTTCCATCATGAACAAATTTAAATGTTAAAGCATAACATGTTATAAAATATGATTTTGATATTTTTGTGAAAGGCACTTTAATTTGTTTTAAAGATTTAGAAAAAAATCAAATCAAAACTGTATGCAGCAAAATCATTTTGGATTGTTTCTGTATTTAGCTATAGCAACATAACGGTCCAATCTTAATTTCAAAAGGTTTATGAAAATATATATAGGTAAATAAAATACGTTTAATCAAATTAATTTTATTATAAGCAAAACTTGATAAAACAATAAACCAAGGTGCAGAGAATGATTTGATCTCAAAATAAAATTCAAAGCAAATTTCAAAACAGATTTAAAACATTTGCTATTTTTATATTTATTTATTTTTGAACTTTCCTCTTCTTTTAATTTTAAACAAAAATTAATGTAATAAAATAATAGTAAATAAACACTTATTTGAGTTTACAATTCATCTGTACATACTCATCATGCTTAGAGATATGTGAATATTACTCTAACAAACATCTAAGATCATTAAATACAAACACATACTTGGAGTATTGTTATTATCAAAACTTTATCAGATGATTGGACCATCTAAAGGGACTTTGGATCGACGAATGATTCAACATAAAACATTTTCTACACATGTATATTTATCCAGAAAAAAACATTTAAGCATCATACTTTCATCTAAATAAATATATTTTATCTTGTAAGATCTTTGATCTAATAGATCATTGCCATGAACTAAAACTCTTGGAACGTCTACTAAGAATTGTAAATGATTGAATGGTCCACTAAGAACTGCAACTACACAAAATAATGCTAGAATGTTTAGATGATATTATTCACATTCAATACTTAGAGTTTTTTTTAGTTATCATCAAAACTTTATAGAGTTCACAGATGATTTACTGTCATAAGACTATCTAGGGGGGTATAAACCGTTTAGAAAGGTCTTACATTGTCTAGGGTCTCAACAATCTTTCTCTTTTTGATGATGAAAACAAATCTATAAGCACATAACATGTATCAGAACATATACAAGTATCAGAGCAAAACATTTTCAAATTAACTCCATGATCACTTCTAATAGCCACAATTGGCAAGTCTTTTTCATTTGAACATATTTCATATGAAATAGTCTCATCCTCATGGCTTAAGAATTTAGCACATGCCTATCTAGTATAATCATCAACAATGATTAGACCATGCCTTCTACCACTAATAGACTCAACTCTTGTTGGTTTAAAAAGGTCTTGTGTATAAGCTCATGAGGTCTTTCGGTGGAAATATCATTTTTACTTTTGAAAGAGCTTCTAACTTGCTTACCCTTAACACATGAATCACAAAGAAGATTTTCTTTGAATGAAATGCATGACCGTCCTCTTACGAGGCCTCTATGGTTTTGAGAGTAATCTCAAACTAGCATGTTCACACTTCTTGTTCCAAATCCACTGATCTTTTTTGACAGTCACAAGATAAGAGACCCTTTAAGTTGAGAACTTATGCATATCAATTTTATAAAGGTTGCCTTGTCTATTGGCAACAAACATTTTGATCTCATTTTATTATACATTGGTATTTGTTAAACATCATATTAGATCCATTACCACACAATTGACTTATGCTTAAGAGGTTGTGTTTTATATCATCTATTAATAAAACATCATTAATAAATAGAGAAAACTTACCTAACCACATCCGCCATGCTAGTCTCCTCCAAATATGACTTTTCCTCCTCTCTTTATCTGAAGGTTTTGGAATATATGTTTTCTTCTGTCATATATCGTGAGCTTCCACTATCCAATTACCATGACAAGGGTCTTTTTTTCTAATTTAAGAACATTAGTTAGAGGAACTATTTTAGTTTTAGGTACCCACACCTTTCTAGGTCCTTTCTGGTTAGTTTTTCTCCATGGTTTCCTTTTTAGGACACCATTAGATGATGTACTTATAGACAACCTAAAGGGTGATGCATGAGGATTTAGTTTTAGTTTCTTTGAGTTTTATCTTTATATCTTATCCCTGATTTGTCATGAGATTTTTTGTAGTTTCTTATCAGAAGATCTAGAGATTTCCCACTTATATTTGATTGGGAGACAACTTCCTAAGGGCAACATTTTCTGATAACAAATCGTCTGTCATTTGGTTGGCTTCCATGGGTCTCTACTCAAACTCTCTCTAACCAAAAATAATTCATTTTTCACCCTTTTCAGATTTGTGTTATGAGTTTCGAGGTTTTGTTTCAAGTCTTTGTTCTCTTCACATAGATGCCTATTGCCTTTTAGGAGTTGTGCATTTTTAGCAGAGAGATCATCAAACACTATATACTCTTTTTGCATATTTTCAATTTCTTTACGTGTCATTTTATAATTTCTTTTAATAGATTTATGTGAAGCAAAAATTCTAACATTATTAGATATGACTTCGTTATATGCTAAGTGAACAAAGTGAAGGTTAAAAAAAATCTAACTCTTAATCAGACTCTTCTTTTTTAGAATTGTAGATGTGTCTACCATAAGACCAAGGTGAACTTCTTGATTACAGCTTGAGATCAAAGAATCCAAATCTTGCAAAGTGGACATGAAAGTCTTCTTCTTTTGAAACTTCTCCTTTTTCTTCTTCCTCTCTTCCTACTTCTCCTTTTCTTTGTTCTCCAGGTCTGGATATTCTAATATGAAGTGTCTAGGCTTTTTACGCCCATAACAAACAACACTTTCTTTTTAATCTCTATTCTCTCTAGGCTTGTATCTTCTACCATTTCTATAATTCCCATGCTTCTTCAACATTTTTCTAAACTTTTTGGTGAGGAAAGAAAGCTCATCGTCGTGTCTTAATCTTCTAATGCATCATCTTTTGCTTCATAAGCCTTAACAAACATTGTCTTCTTCCCTTCTTGTGAAAGATTCTTTCCTTGATAGTCTTGACGTTGTCAATATCCGATTTTGTTCGGATAAAAATATACCATTATTTTATTTTTATTTTATTATTAGAAATGATTTATTCAATTTTGTAGGTGCTTTAATCACAAAAATAAATAAAATTGTTTTTAAATTAAATTGATTGAATTTTCTTATTAAAAGAGAGAAGGAGAATATGAAATGAGTAGATATTTAAAATTAATTAAAGAATTAAAAACTAAAATCAGATTTGCTCGCCACGTGGAGAGGAGAGGATTTGTGAGTGGAATGGGTTGCCACATGGGAGAGAGAGAAAAAGAAAACGGAAATCAGTTGGAGGGGAAAAAAGTTAATGAAAAAGGAGGTGACCCCTCGGAGTAGAGGGGGACGAAAGTGGGAGCAAAGGAGAGAAAAACGAAAGTTGAAGAAAGGAGGAGGATCAAGAGGAATTTAGAGAAATTGAAAGGGAGGAGAGCGTTTTCGAGAATAGGTGAGCAGAGGACTGGTAGAGAAAACATATTTTGCCTTCAATGGTTATGCATTTTAATCTATAATTTCACTGGTTAGGAAATGAAGTTGCAACATCTTATTATCATTCTTCATATGTTTTATGTTGGTTTGTGATGTGAGTAGGGATTGATTTTAAATAGTGTTTATAATTGAATTGGAACAAGTTATATTTGGATCGTTATGTATAAATAATTTGTTATGTTAGTGAAATACATCATACTCACCAGTAATTTCACTTTCATTTTTGGACTACCCATACTGCCACCACTATTTTTTTTTCTCTTTACCAGTTCTTGCTAGCTAGCTATGGTGGTACTGTTGGTACTCGAGCCTGTTCCAAGAGGTTATTTACAGAGAAATCCCCACTCACTCCCAACCTCTGCATATGCCCGAAAATGATGTTCTCCCAGTCACCTCCCTCTCCATCGGAAGCTAGCCATCCTAATACTTCCACAAAGACCCCATACAGCTTTCACTACCTATGAAAGCTCCAAAGCGCCGTGATCAGCCTTGTCCCCCTCAAATGCCGTCGAAGCTAAATCCAAGCTGCACCTACTTCTAAGCTAACCTCGGCTTCACCACTCCACCCCTGCCTTCCTACCAATCCACCATATAATCATCAAGCCAGTACACCTCTAGATTCACTTCCCTGCGTCACAGATTCTTCAAACAGCACTTCCACTCATCCCCATCCTCTCTACTATCTCTCTCTCAACCCCACGCACCCAAATAATTACATCATTTGCACCTTCATAAACCGTGGCCACTGCCATGAGTAGCCATGCCCTTTACGGACCTCCAGATCTCGTGAAAACTTCTCCAGTTATGCTTTCCATCTTAACAATCTCACTACTTTCTCTGCCTCACCATATCCCACTGCACCTCTAAAACCCGAGTAGCAACCACCTACCATCACCACCATGCAACCATTACATCCCTCACTACAGCCCTCACTACATCTTCTCGTCAACCACGCCTCGCCTTCCAGTCTCAACACCTCTCTCCCTCACCACGAGCCCACGCCTCCATCACGTTTCCTATGTGCCTCATAACTCAACCTCTCCCATGAAATCTTCACGTTTGCCACTGCACCCTCTTCGACCTCCACATCAACGACGTTCCCAGCGTTCACAAAGCCATCACGCCTTCCAACTTTACCCTGCATTTTCCACATCCCCTGGCGTCACCTCCAAGCCACTGTGTAGTCATCATGCCTTCCATATAGACCCACGCCACCAAATCACCATGCATGACTTCCTCGCTATCACCTCCAGACCTTATGCAGCCCTCACCAAGATCCCCCTTGCCACCTTAGACCGTCGGGCCACCTCCAAGCTTTGCCCCCAAATACCACCATACCTTGCCATTCTCCTTGCCATCTCTTCTGCTTCAACTCCATGCACGGCCAGCGTCGAGCACTAGCCCTGCACCCATGAACATGCGTAGCACAAGACCCTCACCCATCAATTTTTGCGCCACCGCCGTCGCTGGCCGCCGCTGCCGCCGTTGACGACGCTCGTCGTCGCCACCATCGCCATCCATCTCAGCCATCACACACTCCTCCAGCCATGCACTCCCATGGCCTCCCAAGGCGCGCAGGTGCGCCACCAACCCTAATGGGTTAGTGGGGGGTGCTCGCTGCACCCCCTGTGTTCCAAGCCTGCACCTTTTGCACTCCCAGGCCTCTTCAATCCCCAAAATACCCCTACCAGTAGCCGAGTTAGATTTACTTCCTGCACCTCCATCAAATAGGACCTGCACCTACAAACCTTCCAAATTGCAGAAGTACCCCTGGTTTGTCTTGTTTTCTTAAAACACAAAAAATCCTCTTTTCTTTTTTTTAAAAAAATAATAATAAAATAAAAAAATCTTTTTACTAAATAATGATAATGTTTTAAAAGTGTTAATTTTAGGTTATGACTTTTTTTTAAAAAATATATATAATAAATAAATATTAATTCTTGATTTAAGTTCTAAATGACCGCACGCATCATGCAGAATTTAATTTGAGTTTCAATTTTCGTTTGGATTATCAAAAGGCCGCATGTGTCTATGATATTCCGGAATGAAATTAAATTTGCAAAATTAATAAAAATATATAAAAATTCAAAAGAATAAAATGTCAAGTTCTCAAAACAACTCAACCTTTTTTAGAACTGCGTATTCCTTGATTCTTCATCCATTAAGGATGTTGATACGTAGGAGCGAGGTCAATCCTTGTCGGGTTTTCGAATTTTTTTTTTATTTCATTTTTAATTTCATTTTAATTATATTTTTTTTGGGAAAAATAAATATTTTATAAACCACATTTGATTTTGATTCATTTTATTAAAGGTATTGTCCTAAGACAGGCACTGTGGGGTGCTAATACCTTCCCCACGCGTAACCGACTCCCGAGCTCATCTCTAATTCGCAGACTTTTCCTTATTCTTTTCTTGGTTTTTCCATAGTTTTCCATAATAAACTATGGTGGCGACTCCATTTCTTTCTTCTCATTAGTTTTTTTTTTTTGGATCGTCATATTTGTCATGATTTATGGTCACGACAGAGGTCATCCTTCAAAACCTGTTCATGAATAATAAGAATACCTACCTGTCCATGGTGAACGTCTCATACTAGTGTATAATTAGAGCCAATTTATTTATCTTTACCTCTTTTGATCCTTTGTCTGACAATGTCAGGGTCTTCCACATCTCTATCACACTTGTCATAGCATGGACTTTAGAAATCTCTTCTTTAGAAATAAGACATCAGAATGTGTCTGTGACGAGAAAATAGGGGGTGACCGTTTTTCTTTATATTTAGTTTAGACAAGAGAGAAGGATATTGACGCCATACTCAAGAAAGATGAGAAGGTGAGTGATAAGTCATGGGGTTCATCACACCACATGTTACCTTGATAAGATCAAATTTGAGTTCTTATAACTCAGAACTCTATAGAAGTTCTCAAAAAGAGAAAACTCAAATTTTTTTCAAAATTAATCTATATCTTCCATTATATTTTTAAATACATCCTTTTATGGGCCAAATTACATAAGACCCTCTAAATTCCACATTAATATTTAGTAAGTAACCTTTAATGATTACTAATAATTATCTCTATTAATGTGCTCTTTAATTCCCACCAAATGCATAATTATTTTCAACTATGAGAATATGAATGATTCACCATTTTATATATTTTTTTCTTTACATTTTTTTTATTTTCCTGTTCCATTCAACCACTTAATTAAAATACATAATAAAAATTACAAAGAAAATCCTAAATTACATTAACCGCTCAAGATCATATCATTCCCTCCTTCTTCAAGGACATTTGTCCTAGTACGTCATGAGTATGCTTCCTCCAAGAGAAACATAATTCTAGGATTAAAGATCACCCTTTTGTTAATGTTTCATTCCAAAACTACAATCCCTAAACACTACTGACTGATTGGTACCAAATGTTGTGTTGTTGAGACTTCTCATGAAAAACTCTTCCTCACATTGTTGAATGGAGAAAACAGCAATATCTGTCATAAGACCAAAAAAAAAAAATGAAAGTAATTTAAAAGTAGAAAACAATCTTACTGAATATCAAGGGTCGAAGCTTTGACACCAACTGACGAGAAAATAGGGAGACCATTTTTTTTTATATTCAGTTTGGACATAGGAGAAGGATATTAACATCACACTTAAGAAAGATGAGAAGGTGAGTGATAAGTCATGAGGTTGATTGCTACAGGTTACTCTGATAAGATCATATTTGGGTTCTTCTAACTTAAAAACTCCATAAAAGTTCTCACAAAGATAAAACTTAAATTTCTTTCAAAATTCATTTATATCTTCCATTACATTACTAAATACATCCTTTTATAGGCCAAATTACACAAGGCCCCATAAATTCTACATTAATATTCAATAAGTAACCTTTAATGATTACTAGTAATTATCTCCTACTAGCGTAGTCTTTAATCCCCACCAAACACACTATTATTTTCAACCATGAGAATATCAATATTTCACCTTTTTGTAGTTTTTTTTATGTGAAAATTCTACCACTTAATTAAAATACATAATAAAAAATCACAAAAAAATCTAAAATTATATTGATCCCTGAAGATCATATTAGATACCAACTAATGAGAAAATAGGGGGGGACCATTTTTTTTATATTCATTTTGGACAAGGGAGAATGATATTGACATAACTCAAAAGATTAGAAGGTGAGTGATAAGTCATAGTGTTCATCGTCACAGGTTATCCTGATAGGATCAGATTTGAGTTCTTATAACTCAGAACTCCATAAAAATTATCATGAAAAAAACTCAAATTTCTATCAAAATTCATGTATATCTTCAAGTACATTTCTAAATCATCCTTTTATAAGCCAAATTACACAAGGCCCTTTAAATTCCATATTAATCTATAGTAAGTAATATTTAATAATTAGTAGTAATTATCTCCTACTAATGTGGTATTTAATTCCCACCAAACACGTCATTATTTTCCACCATGGGAATATGAATGATTCAACTTTGTGTATTTTTTTTTTAACTTTCCGTGTTGTTATCGTTCAATTACTTAATTAAAATACATAATAAAAATTACAAAGAAAGTCCTAAATTATATTGACCCCAGAAGATCATATGATTTAACATTTAATTGATATTGATATGTTTAATCTTCATTCAAGGTGTGGAAACTGATGAACACATTTTTACTCACATTTTGAACATTTAATCTTAGTCTTCGTGGACTATAGTTGTGAATAAATCCAATATTTTAATTAGAATTTGCTTAAATGAGTTTATTTGAACTTTAACTGAAATTATTGTTTAATATAAGATTTTTAATGCAATTGACAGATTAATGGACGATTGTGATGATGGAGGATAATGCTTAGAACAAGTTGTTGCACAATTTAAGTTGTTGAAGCAGTGATCATTCTCAATAATTCCATTAGCACTTGAAAGATAAGGCTTAAATTTGTCCTTTATATAATTTTTCTAATTTGTCCTTTGATACTTGAATTGGTTAAGTTTTAGATTTTTCAATATCTTCATATCTTCATCTCTTTTGTGGTAGATCCTCAAAATAGAAAGTTTGGATTTGCAATCTTTTAATTTGTTTTTGCTTCGAATCTTTTTGAGAAAAAAATTAAATAGTATTTGCAATATAGGTTAGCAAAAACTAAAAACATAATTAAAAAATATTTTTGTTCCTGATAATATGTGATACTAAAAATACAGTACTTGAGTTTTTCAATTATTCAAATCATTTATGTTTAAAATAGTTTTGGAGATATTTGTAATATATCACAACTGATTAAATTTGTTTAAGCAGAATTCTAAGAGAGATAATCAAGATATCTCTATTTCATAAAAACACATTGTTAATATCATTTTATTTCACAAAACTTGTAGATAAAATATATTTGTTTTTGATATGATATCTCTTTGGCTGAACTCATTTTTAGCCAGTTAATGTATTTTGAAGATTTCATTTTTCACAATTAAATATTTTAAATCAATTTGTTACACGTTGTTGAACAACTTCATTAGTCTGTCTAACAACAAACTATACACATTTGTTATCAGACCCTATTATCAATAGATCATTAAACTCTAAACCTCGTGATCTAGGTTAGGAGTGACTATTTGGAAAAAAGTACTCAGGGTCAGCAAGGAGTGGGTTGAGTAAAGAACTCTATGTGATGGGGTTAGCTAGGAGTGGTTGTAACAAGAAAGAATAATCGATTAGTTAGGAATGACTAGGTGCAAAGAATGCTCAAGGTTAGTAAGGAGTGGACTAAGCAAAGAATACTCAATTTAACCAAGAGTAGCTTTAGTAAAGAATACTTAGTTTAGCCAATAATGACTTAAGCAAAGAATAACCAATTAAGCCAATAATGACTTGTGTCAATAATACTCAACAGGTTGGCCAGAAGTGATTATGAGCTCAAAGAATATTCAATGTGTACTTCACAACATTATAGTCTCCTTGGTTGAACTTAACTAATTTGATCAAGAATTTAATGTAAGTTGTTACGACAAATGAACCATTATAAATTGTAGTGTATAACTTCTCTCTTCCTTAATTCTTTTTAAATTGCTTGTCACTATAATTTGAAGCGTTCTCTCTAAGCTATAAGAGATAATCATAAAATAAGCCTTCAATATATCTGTCTAATCATATGTGTTATAAGTCTTCTTAGCGAAAAATGTCTTAAGTTTCATCAGACGAAACATGTTGAAATATGTGTAAACGGTTTCATCTTAGGTCAAATATGCACTACACTATAGGTCAAACGAAATTATCATAATCCAATTTTTAGTTTGGATAAATAAGATAGTAGCATAAACAAATGATTCACTTGAGTTAGTCAAGTGTGTCTGATATAATACAACAAATGATTTTTTTTCTTATTTGATTATGTTACAAACAAAATCGTCCACTTAAGTATCATAAATGAAACAACTTTTCTAAAAAGTTCTAAATTTATTTAAATTACAACTCACTATCCTTCTTGTGATACCCATTACTACACTAACTAAAATAAATATTAGAAATAAATAAAGTTAGTGTCAGCCTAGGCGATGTTAATCTTATTTATTTTTAGTATTTATATTTATTTAAATTAGTATCGACTCTCTCACTTTTCATATAAATCTCCTCATACTCATATCTTTTATTCATACTCATAAATCTTCTAAATCTCCTCACACTCATTGCTTTGACTTATACTTATCTCCTTCACCCACACTCATCTCCTTTATCCACACTCATCTTCTTCATTCGTGCGCATCTCCCTCATCTATTACAATTTTTTTTTTCTACTTTAGACTATTTTATTTTATTGAACAGGGAGACATCATACAAATTTTTTTTTGAAATTACTATTATTAATATTAATTAAACCAACACAAATTAAATTAATATTAAAAATAAATTTTATTTAGCATTGATTTAAATAAATTTTTAAACAAAAACACATTAATATAAATTTAATCGACACTAAACTACATTATTAAAAAATAATTTAAAAAATAATAATGAATTAGAATTATTTTAATCGTTGCTACTTAGAATCGACCTTAAAAAATCAATGTTAATAAACTAACATTTGTGATTTTACAATCACATACGTTAGATGCAAATTCGACACTTATGACTGAGACTAAAGGTTTACTTTTCTTTTATTTGTTAGCACCAGCTTTTGACTATACTAAAGGTTTACTTTTTTTTTTTTTTTTTTTGGGGTTTTTTTATAAAAGTCCTTTTTTTTCTTTTTTTTTTTATCACCTCCTTTTGAATATATTAAAGGTTTTTTTTTTTTTTTTTTTTTTTCAGGGGTTTATGTATAAGAGTCCTATATCCACATATTTATCATGATAGTTTTTATATGTCACTGAATATGAGATTTGTTTAAATAAATACTTTTATTCGCACTCTTAGAAAAAAATTAAAAAATATAATCGAAAGTAATTTGTATATCTATTTTTTTTTGTTAGTAAAACTTTTTAAACATCATTTAAAAAACATGATACGGTCCAGTGGTTCAAAAGCAAAACGACGAAAACTATTTATAATGGGTGATAGAAACAATTAAAAATATCATAATTCTTCTTTTCGGACACATTCGAGGTCGTATTGTCTTGTCTCTAATTAGTGCTTTGTCTAGCCAATAACAGAGGTGACCTTTCGTGAGGTTAATCCAACTATCATAACTCCTAAACTTTGCTTGACATCTTAAAAGGCTTAGTCACAATGTCTTCCAAAACTTTTTACTGATGGACTTCAATACTCGAGGGCTTTGTACTTTTAGAAGTTGACTAATCAACTTATCTTGACCATTAGTTTGACCATGGTTCAAGATCAAACTCTCTGATACCAAAGAACACCATGAAGGACAAGCCATAAGGGTGGTGTTTATGACTTTCACCACTAGTAGTTTTTCCCTATATAATCTTTGCATAACAACCAAGGACAGATGTTCAAAGACAGAATATCTCCACATATAACAATCATTGTAAAAGAAATCTTGTTCTATAATTATATAAAGTGGATACCAATATTTGTTTTCAGTGTGCATGCTAATATTTGCCCTAATATATTTAACTTTATTAACTTTAGCACTGTAATGTTCTTTTCAAAAGTTCTTCCATGTTAAAAAAATAAAATAAAAATTACGATAACAATGAAAATAATTGTGAAATCCTGATAACTAAACATGTGGATACTTTACATTCCTCCCTTTCCCTCCACCTTTCTCATGTTAATTTTCTTGTCTATCCATCTTTTTTCTCTAAGTATTAATTGTATTCATGCGGAATGAAGCCACACGAAATATGACATGTTTACATGTGATCAATGAAAGAGGAGTTATTACAAGAGGCATTAATTAATTTATTTTTCTTGAATTTTATTTCATATTTTATAACAAAACTCTTGAATATTAATTGAAGTATTAAAAGAAGTTAGAAAATTTAATAATACAAATTACATATGAAACAGAGAAGAAAAATGTATAATATAGAATATTATTAATTTCTGAGTTATATCTTCTTCATGCATAAATTCAACAAAAGCATAATCGTTGATAATAGAAAATAATTTATAATTTTTATTTGCTTTCTAATAATATCCAAATTTTGAATTTGCAGAATTCCTATTATATTTATTACATTTTTTGAATTTCTAAACTAGATATCTATAATTTATGTTACACATAATTTATATGATTTTAATTTGAACAACCATGCGATATATAACATGATAGACGTATTGCATCAGAAGTAAAACCTGAAACGAAATGCTGCAGCAAGAAAAAGACATAATCAAGAAACACAACACTCATCGAAATCCATTGAATTAATAAATTATTGTATTAGGGGAACAAAGACAACAACCAATAATCATGCTGCGTAAGGTGCAAATGCCATTCATTAATTTCCACGAGACAATCCACGAGAACAGTGAAGAAATGTGAAGAATAATCATCAATGACGACGATCACCTAAATATTCTATTCTCTTATTCTTCTCCCTGTGATCCTTGATGCTTTGCTTTAGCTTGGCCCAACCTTTCTTGCACGCAACATAAGCCTTCTTCCCACCTTTGACTATGGCCTTCTTGGCTTTCTTCGCAGCAGCTTTGGTCTTCTTTGCTGTAACCTTTACTTTCTCCTCGAACTCTGCCATATTGAACTCTGAAACGAATTCAGTTGCAGCTTGCAAGAACAAGCCAAGGATGAACCACCCGCCCCAAGAATTCGCCTGAGCAAGGTTGACATAGAAAGTTTTAGGTATTTATATGTGTCACACACCAATATTTGACTCTAACCTAAAATGACAAACCTTTGACCTAGTCTTGGTGTGCCATATTTAGAAGGTTATCCTCAAATAGCATAAATCTAGAGGCCTCTCAGCCTGCACCCTACGTGTTCATTCGTTATTACCTAATTAGTATGTTTAAATACAAATTACTTGAGCAATAGTACCCTTTTGCGATAGAATTATTATGAAACAACCACTAAAACTCAAAATCATTGATTAAGATAGAACAACCATGTATTAATTGATTCTCTTCCTGATTCCTTATGGTATTAAGCTATGTAACACCCCAAAAAAATATCTACTTTACTATAAGCTTAACAGATGACCTATATGAAACATATACTTTTTCAAAATACAACTCTCATATAATAAAATATATATATATATA
>Ga0099824_1007133_pt1 | contig 14956 bp, 3 predicted proteins | sample SiratrowhiteBW_FD_76837 | JGI IMG/M metagenome (GOLD analysis project Ga0099824, IMG submission 76837) | Root nodule microbial communities of legume samples collected from California, USA - Siratro white BW | ecosystem: Host-associated > Plants > Roots > Nodule | place: USA: California...
AAAAAAAAAAAAAAAAAAAAAAAAAAAAAAAAAAAAAAAAAAAAAAAAAAAAAAAAAAAAAAAAAAAAAATAAATAAAAAAAAAAAAAAAAAAAAAAAAAAAACTTCAATTTATGAACCCAATCCACAAGATTAGCAAGTTGTTATCCCTTTGAAATTCTAATAAGTTTTAGCATCAGAATGAACAAGTTCTATTGCTGGGTCTTTTTTTGTGGAAGGGTCCATAGGTACCAGTTAGGCGCTATACCATGCCTTGCTTGATCCACAAAGGCATGCCTAAGGTTCGGGTGCTGTTTACCCCATTCAAGGTAACACCTTGACATCATGGACACACCCTTTTGACATATTAGCACTGCTTAGTAAAATGATGAGGTCCATACACACATTTAGGATTTTACTCATTCCAGCAGGATTACTAATAGGAGGTCTATTCAAACTAGTGTGATACTTGTTTTTAAACAAAAGATCAGAATAACAAAGTACCCAATAACTGCAAAGGTCATATTTCCTTAGCAAACTTTATTAAAAATTCACTCTTTAAAAAGCCAAACCTAACCACTAATACCGTAGATATTATTCACAAAAACCAAACAGCCATCAACCAAACCATAAAATTCCATCCAATTGTGTGTGAATCCCCTTAATAAGACAAAACCAATGAACCTCGGCCCACCTGTTATATACTCTTAATTCTCCCATAAATCCCTGATTCTGATAGGTTAATCCCAATCTTACTTCCCTTTCAACATCACAAAGATCAGGCTAGAACGATTTACACTGAAATAAACAGACCTCAGATAACTACAACTCTCATGTTGTTATCACTTCTTTAAAGGACAAAACTTACATGGTGGTCGTAGTGTTTCCCAGTCAAAATGGGCTAGGCGTTACGTTTCATCTCAGTGACTGTTTACACCTTTCAACAACTAACAAGGCCATTGGTGTCATCTAGATAATAAAATTGGCATTTTGGCAACCAGTATTATATTTTGAGTTGATTAGATAGCAGTGAGACCCACTACTAACTAGACACTGCTTCTAAGTTTTGTTATTTACAATTTAAATGGATAAATAAATTATTTCAAGTTAGCAACAGACAAACATTTTCAGCAAAGCATAAAAATACAACAGGGAAAACTTACCAGTCAGATCCTCCATATTTGCAGGCTTTACATCAACAATATTAAAACTTTGATTGCTAATTTCCAGGTTCCAAAGATTTATTCGTAAATCATCAGCTGATATGAAAGTTTCGCCATCACTAGCAGATATTTGAAACATACCATAGTCCAATTCGATCAGATTTCAGAACATCATGATAGTCAAAAAATAAACCAGGGTACAGGAAAAAAAAATGAAACAACGCTCTATAGAAGTAGTCAAAATTTTCAAATCAACACTACATCAAGAGAAATAAAGATAACAATAAGCAAGATTCAATGGTGAATAGCCTACGATAGAACCCACAAGCTTTCAAATCACCTGTTATTTGAAATAGAATTAATATGATAATCATGTGCGTGGGCGTATACTCTTCGGCATCGAGCCACCAAACTGGTCTCATGGCTGGTTACCTACATATTTTACAACCAATTAGTTAGCATTAATTGAACTACAACTCAAACAAGTAATTGCCAATGTCAAGGCTTGAAAACTAGCTTCACTACATACTAAATGGAACAATCAACAATTGAGAAGAGATCATGTAAGTTGGTTTCAATTGAGGTGTTGAGTGTGAAAGGAAATATAAGGAGAGGAAGAGGGGGGATTTGGAAAAAGTACAGTAGTTTACAGTTGGAAGTAGTTTCAACAAGGCGGAATGCATAGGAGGTTCCTCTGGAAGACCCATAGACTCTGAACTGATCTGATTTTACCTCTACTAGAATACTGGTCTCCTAATCCTTCATTTTGAGCAAAATCAGTTACCTTCATTTTCAAATATAAATTCTGGAATCCTAACAATACGTAACTTAGTATAGGGATTTGATTATTTTCCTGATGCCTCCTTAAAGATTTATTTGGAAAGCAACTAGTGTTTAGGGTCTATAACATCTTCGATGACATCCTGACAGTAAAAGTATTATTTAAAATAAATTGGGCCTTTAAGTTTTTATTACCCGACACAAACTCACATATATTAGGTTGGGGGGAAGTAGAGGGGATGGGAAGGATGGAAGGGGAGCAAAAACCCTCCTAACTCAAATTTGGTTCCCCTCCAATATTGAAGGGATTGTGAGGAGAGAGATGGGTTTAAACATCAAGGGATTTAAAATAAATCACCAAAAATATCCATTACTTTCCCTCCTCTCCCTCCCTCTTGAACCAAACAGAATAACCCTCTCCTCCCCTCCCCGCCCTCCACTCCCATCCTTTGAACCAAACAATTCACAAAATAAGCAATCTTAAGCAACACAATGAAATCAACCAACAAATGTGTTTCTTGTAGTTGTACCAGGTCACATACATTAAACCTATATCTCCCAGGAGATATTTAGCATACGGAAAGGTCATGACTACAACCCCATTTTGACAAACCCCTCTTCCACAATAAATAATTGTCGTATCAGTTCCAGACAGGAGGTAGATCCTTCATCCATCATAAGAACTTCTGAACTTATAGCGTAGCCTCTTTCATGTTAATTAATCAATTTCTGGGTTGTTCACAGTAAAATACCATACCATAATTTCTTATCCCCAAGAAACAAATATTGGTAAAATAAATAAATTGGAAGGCCTGAACACAACTACCAATGGTAATCTTAGTGAAGGTATGCCTCCTGGTGGAAATGAGAAATCGTTGCTTAAATAATTGTATGGTCCATCTGGAGATACTCCATTTGCAAGAAATGATTTAGAGCTACTGGAATTACTTGAACTCGCTATAGAGCCATTTCCCATTCCTTTAGGATCAACATTCATTTCAGAAATTTTCTTGACCTTCTTTTCTTGAACCTGTTGAACTCTCATAAGGAAAAAAATACGAATCAGCCTAGAAGCCAGATCAATCATCTGAAATCTTACGAAGGAAAAAAAAAAAGCAGACAGAGAAAATCCAGTCACAGAACAAATTCATTTTGAATATATGCTCAAGCAAATACTAAGGGCAGAGTCCATTGGAATTCATTGAACAGCATTGAACAGCATGGCCCTCATGCACATTTGCTTATCCTCTTAAAATATTGAAAGTACCAATAAATTAGACATTACAATGACATATTGAATTATAAAATGTTTCAACCATGCAATTACAAGTAATAATTGTTCAGGAAGGAAGTCATGACATTAATGCATTTAAAAATGAACAGCTGTCACATATGCACCATACAAAATGGTTCAATATATCATAACTCCTAGAATTTGGGCTTAGGGCCTAACCCAAACCCGCAAACAGGTTTGTGGTAAGGTGAACACCACCTCAAAGGCTGCAATCAAGGCAGCCCCCAAAAAGGCCCAATTTAAGTTGGGCTAGGGATGACTGCAATTAAGACAAGTTTTCGACACTCCTACACTATCCCTCACACCTAGGACTACCAGTCCGCACCTGCCCGAAAAACACAATTGTGCACTTGAGTTAAGAGTCTAATTTAACCCTACAAAATCAGCTTGTAAAGTGATTTCCAACCGTAACTAATGATTAAAAATATAATTTGAAATTTGCAAAAGTTAAGCCCAACAACAGATTCCATTAGAACGCAGATGTGTATGAGCCTCATAAGCTACAATACACGTCCATAAACAGATATACAGTGAAAGCATGTGGAACAAGGAACCAAACTTAGTTCAACAAAAGGGTAACCACGTGTGTCATTAATAAATAAATTGAATTTAAATAGCCTTCAACATCACATAAGTGAGCATTCACTTCATACCTTCCAATATTTGATGGTTTTATCATTTGTAGATAGAAGGAATAAAGCACCATTTGCGGTTTGACACCATTTGATTTTGTTAATTTTCTCTTCTATTTCCAAGCTCTTAAGATAGTCAAACTGAAACAACAATCACATGTCATAGATATTAACAATTCTGGTCCTCGGGCATTTTAGGAGTATTAACTGATGACGTAAAATTACCTCAGGCTCATGACTCTGAAACTCTGTTTTATAACGGAACTCAGGATGTCTACTAATAGAATAGTCCATCCTCTCCATATCCCTTCTTGATCCACGATGCTGCAAGATATAGTAGTATTCATAGATATTACAAAATTAAGGATGCAAGATGGAATCTTTCACAACTATGTTTGGTAATGAAAGAAATTGCTGAAGCCAAAATCAGACTTACATCTTTTGTATCTGTTCTCTCAAAGAGAACTACTCGACCACCACGGTCACCGGTAGCAAGATGATCACCAGACTTGTCAAACTCAATAGCAGAAATAATGTCCACTGTAGAAAGAAAAAAATGAAAATTGCACAAATAATTAGGAAACATACACATTAACCTGCAACAAAAGCTAACCCAATCATTCCATACTAGAAGACTTGACAATTAAGTTAATGGTGTCAATATGCTGAGAATAAATACCCAACAATAACCCATCAGGTTCAGAAGATCCATGTTGAAATTGCTATTCTTTCTAGTCTCTTAAACCCTTGTACCATGAAATAGATCTTAGTTACAGTTTGAGATGAGTTCTGCATGTTTGCATTAAGTTAAATCAACTTTCGAAAAGCAGAAGGTTTTGGTGCTTAAAGAAATCAACTCCGTTCTCCAAGTCCAAACCTCTAACACGGTACCACCATAGCCTTCATATACGTATTACGTCAAAAATTTCCAGAGGTATCCAAAATTAGAATCAAACAAGTTCAGATAGACAAAACTTCAAGAGAGCTAAAATCTCTAGGTCTTCCCTCATACAAAAAAGTTATTAAATGAATACGTTTCACGTTTAAATTACACTGTGTCCAAAAAATAAACATCTTTCTAATCTGAGTCCTTGTTAACTCCCATGTTTAGTGAGGATTGGGAAATTGAACTTCAATGATACTTGGGGGTTTAATTTTCTTCAACCACGATAAGAACCTATAAATTTGAACACGGCTCTGCGATATGACCAAAAGGCATGCACTTGAGGTCAATGTTTCCTAACCATATAGGTTACAAGTTGCAGCTATAAAAGTACGAATTAGCAAGAAATGGAATGTTGAAACAGCATTGTAATAAAATATTGAGGTGCAACCATCCAGATGCTCGATGCATACTCATCCTCTTCTTCCCTAAAAGCTACCCAACCCAATTTCCGAATGCCACCTTACTATAATAGTAAGGTCACATATCTAACTATTATTGCTTCAGTTTTGTTGTCGATATATATTATTATTCTCCTCTGTTGACAGAAAATGGCGTTTCTTCCTCTGCGATACGGACAAATTCGTTACACACCCGTTCTTAAAAATATCCTCAAAAAATCACTACAAATGCTCCAACGAATCAAGCACCACCAACCCGACCCTTGAAGCCAAACTCCAATGCCACTCACCAAACTCCACACCATTAAGATCTAAGACCTAGCAGCCAAACTCACATTAAAAACTAAACAAACCAATCCACCTCAACAAAAACAGCTAGCAACACATCCACAAGCTAAAAACACAAACCATAGCCAAAACCACCATGATTAAGTCCCACAGCTCGGTTTCAAACTCATATCAATCCAACCAAGTAAAAATCCACAATGCAAAAACCCAACCTCCAACCACTACTTCCCTCCCCCGCAAATCAAAAAACACTCTCACAATCAAACACCGATTAGGCAATGACCCAGAATCCAAAACAACAAGGGAGCAACGAAATATGATCTGAAACAGATCGAAAGCAAGGAACCAAACCCTAATCCCAACACATCAACAACTGGATCCGACAAAGCAACGTAGGAACAATTACCTTCCTGAACTTCCTCCCCCGCCGTACGTTCCCCGAAAACCTGAGAGAATTTCCACTCCAGCGGCTGCGGTGGACCCGCCGGAGCTGCCACGACCTCATCACCACCGTTCATTTCTCAATCAACGGTTCTCAGAAAATCCAACAATCTCTATCTAACAGCGCGCATCGATGGATTCCTTCCCGGTTTTCACAAGATCATAGTTTCAGAAACACCCACTAAACAAAGATTGCAAATTTTTTAATCTCCTCTCACCCCCGTCTCTGGATTTCCAGTTCAACCATTGGAACGCCCAAAAAAACCCAATTTTTTTTTCTCTTTCTCTCTCCTCAAACCTCAGTCCTTTCTCTCTCTAAAAGGAGTAAAATGGGAATTTTTCGGGGATTAAAATGGCCGAGTAAACGGTTCTTTGGGTTGTTTGGAGATGAAAAAAAAAACACACGCACGCACACACACTCTTCTCTGTCTACTCTCTCTCTCAATAATAGGTTCCTGTTTCTTCTTTTCGTACGTAAATATATATATATAATTTCCCGGTCCATGATAACCTCACGCGTCAGTCACGCAAGGTTCTGAAAGTGGCTCCTTTGGTTCAACTCTGATTGGAGCTGGGCCGAAATGTCGTCACAGCTAACGTCTGTGACAGACCAGTTATCAACACGGCTAAGGTTAGAGAATAATTTTTAGACTAGTTGAATTTTTCATTAATTAACAAAGTACTTGTGAAGAACCAGAAAATTGTTGATGGAAAAAAAGTTTAAGGTGAGATCGGTGGAAGTTACTTTCATGCCCTTGCCTTTTTCTCCCTCAGATATTCTTTCACCACCCTTCCTGAGATCTTCCATCACAGAAAGGTGGGCCATGCAGAAGTAGACTAGGGCATGATCAAACGGCTGAGAATTGCCAGGGTTTTCAATGAATACAAAAAAATGATGAAGAAAAAAAAATGGAAGCAACCTTAGCCCTTGAGATTATGTTTCACACATGATAAGAATGGTGTATGCATGGAATATGCAAGTAGAAGAGTTTGATTGATGTATGTTGTTAAGTGCCAACACTTATTTGTCTTTTTTTTCTACAAGTTCTATATATATATATATAAATGGGAAAATTACTTTAATTCCTAAAATAATTACTTAGTATTACTTTTGTGGTTTTATTTTCTCTTTCTTTTGCATTGTGTTTTTTTTTTTTTATCTTATCCTCATCATGACCAAGCAAACACTTGGGGTGTGGTACGATTGGGCAGAAAAAGTGAAAAACAAACCACGTTCTTGGAAGGTCGTGGGGGTTATTTATTAATTCATGCTACCAAAATAATTATTTTTGGAAAATGTGGATAACTTTTTTTTTAGGTAAAGTTTTGGATTTTTCTTTGCCTGAAAAAAAAAAATCCAAATCTCACAAGACAGAGGACAGACATAACTCAGTCCAGATTACGTTTTCATGTACTTATATAGTAATCACAATTAGTATGACAGATGTTAATTAATTTTCTAAAAACTTATTTCCAACTGCAAAATTTGTTTCTAAATATGTATGGTGTGATTGCAAATGTTGTTGAATTTATGATTCTGGTCTAAGATGAAATGACGGGAAAATAAAATTATTTTTTCTTTTTTCGTGCATTCTGTGAAAAATATTAATCAATATATTTTTTAGTTTGGCTACATTTCATCTGACTTTATTATATATTTAATTAAAAATATGAAACTGGTATGTTATTAGACAAAAAAAATATTAAATGTTAAAGTATTTAGTTTTGAAAGAAATATGGTAAGTGAGAACGATATTTTCTTTGTCGTTTATAGTAAGAGCGAGACGAGTACGAGTGGATCGAATTTATGGACACTCAAAACATAAATCAATTAACATTAATTTATTTAAATTGGATTGTATTTTCTTCCCAAAAAAAGTTAGTTTGGATTTAAATTTTTTTCAATCCAGATTGGCTCAACCGAATATTAATAAAACGATTTCAAATGTGATAAAAATAGAAAAATATTTAGTGCATAATATAAAATTATAATAAGATAAAAGAAAGTTGGTAAATAGTCTAAAAATTAAAAAGTTATAGGATTATATATCGTAAAAATATATATACTTGTATATTTGAGTTTATTTAGGTTTAGTCTTATTAAACTCGATACAACAACTTAGATATTATCACGTGTACAATTAAAAATGAATTTGATGAATCAAACTAATTAAAATTTAAATAAATTTTAATTTTATAAAGTATAGTTATTATTTCTTCTAGTATTTTAATTATTTTTTTTATTTTCTAATTGTTTGAATTGTAAAATATAATTTAGAGTAATATTAATGATGAGAGAAACCATGATTTACTTTGTATTTATTATGTTGATTTAATTAAATTACATAAATTTTTAAAAATATTAACATTTTAAATGTGTAATCCTCCAAATTAGGTATATATTACTCTTGATCTTGTGATTAAAATTTAAAATGTCTTTTACAATTTTTATTTTTCACATAACATTAGTCATTCAAATTGAAAGATATTTATAATGTTTATGATATAATAAATGATGGTATATGAAGTATATGATTGAGTATCATTGTTTTCCTTTTAAGTTTATTGAAATTTTGAGAACTCTTATGTTGTTTAGAAGGTCAATATTTTTATTCATTTTATACAAATGTAGTGCGTAATTAACTTGTTGTGTTATAAGTGGCATTAAGAAAAATACAATTCTTACAAGATAATTATATTTTTTTAATAATATTTTGACTACGGTAGTTTAGTATTGAATGACTAAAACAATCTTCACAAAAATCCATGTGATTTTAATAATAATAAATAATATCAACTTAATAACATGAATAAAAACAAATTTAGCTGTTGTCAACCATCAAATCATTTAATTTGTATATGAATTTAAGACCAAGTTCATCTACATAAAATGAAAGGCTTAATCCTAAAGTATGTCACAAAACATGTATTAAAATTTAGATTTGTCAAATATTATCTTATGAGTTATCTAAGAGTTGACTCACTTGTCTCTTAAAAAAGTGACACAACAAACTACTTTTATTTATTTTTTTGTTGTATGATAAGTTTGACATTATTAGTATCTGAAACTGATGTTCAATTTAAAGGTACTTTAAGCATTAGCAAATTAAGTGTAATAAAAACAAGCGTCAACTATAAAGACAAACAACATTTCTCATGTTTGATTCAGGTCAGGACAATATTATTCAGTATACTTACAATTAATTTTTTTTATGCATAACCAATTAACATGTCAACATTTTAGTATAAGCATATGTTTCAATTGTTAAGTGTCAGATCAATAAACCATATTATAAATGAATCAAGGAGAGTGCATGATGTTCGTAAAACTTTAACTTCGAAAAGATACCTCGCAACAAGAAACATTTTTATTTATATATTTTTTTTCAATATTTTTTTGGTGTACTATAGAAATTATAATAGTTGAAAAATTTTAAAATAACTTAGTGAAAAAAAATATTTATGAGGTTTACCTGCTGTTGCCGATTAGTTGGGTCCATTCCAAGACTTCCAAGTTTGAGAGGAACATTACAGAGATACAGAATAGTATGTGGATATTATCCAGTTTACAAATTTGTAAACCGATCCAGTTTATAAATTGTAAACCGAATTTCACCTGTCCAAAATTCGGTTTGTAATTTATAAACCGGACATCCGTCCATCTGATTTATATTTTTAAAAAAATTATAAACAAAATAACTTCATCAAAATGACTTAACGATCAAAATCCACGAAAATAAAAAATCTTTATCTAACACTCTTCATAAGTTGAAAAGTTTTCCTAGTGTTTAATCACCCACTAGATCTTCAAAAATACGGACGGTGTATTTGAGCGAAAAAGACTATTATACTTCACTGTGGAGGTGGACGAATGCACTGTACATTTTTTATATCAGACAAAGAGCTGTCCTTTTTTATCATTTCCATAAGGGCATAAAGGGAATTTAGAATTTTATGAAGGTGCTGGACGAGAATACGTGTGTGGAGGAAGAATTCGTCTGAAAGAAAGAGGCAACAAACCCAAAAGTAAATTGTTGTCCAGCCTGGCCCAAGAAGTGGTTAATTTTAGCGGCAAAGCCCAATTGAGAATACATAGAGATCCATTTATTCAGTGTTTCACATTCTTAAGTGTTGGCATCTCCATTCATCTACAAATAAATAATTTATCGATTAAAAAAATAAGCAATTTAAAAAATTATTTTCACATATATTTTTGTTTGATTTTAAAAAATTAAAAATTACATTAATTTTATATATTTAATTAAAGTAACCATATGATATTAATACCTTTTTTTAATAAACTATGATGACTCTTTTATATTTTTTAAATATTTTTTTATTGTTTTATCATGACCTCGACTGTTGCAACTTTATTTGTCATTTTTTCCTTAATAAGTGTTAATACAAATTTTTAATTTTCATCTAAAATATTTTTTTCATCACGAGACTTATAAGAATATATTTATAATAAAACTTTCTCCAGACGTTTTCTTATATTGCCAGTTATGAAATTAAGTTATTTTATTTTGATCTTATTTATAAATTAATCTTTTAATCATATATTTTTAAAATATTTTATTATTTTCTATCAATATAAGAATGTTTTATTCCAACATAAAAGAATATTGTAAAATTGTAAAGTAGAAGAAAAAAGACAAAAAATAAAAAATAATTGTTTGCATGAAATGCCTAATTAAAGGGAGTTTCTTTTCGACATATAAATATTAAATTTCTTATATTACCATCTTGCTTAAAGTTATTTTTGGATGATTCAATATGAAAATCTTTTAGGTTGTGCAATTCGTAACTTAAAAATGTATATAAAATTATATAAGATTAACTTCCAGCTTATATAATTTTAAAGTTAATATTATTTCGAACTCACAGTCTAAAACTTTAGGATTATGCAATTCAAAAATAGGTTTATGAATTTAAAAGTGATTTTCGAATTGTATAATAAAAATATTTTTTATGCAATTTTTTTTAGATGATGTAATTTAAAATTAATTTTGTGAGTTTTGAATTTACCAATCCGTAAGTTTATTTTTATAGAATTTAATCGGAAAGCCTAATACAATCTGAAAACAGTAATATTATAAGTTCTGGTACGCTTTAAGAAGGTTATTATTTAGTCATCTTAACAAAACTGTATATATGGGTATTTTTGACTTTTTATAAGAAACTATGTATATACAAGAAGAAAGAGCCCACTTAAATGAAGTTCATTGAAGAACTAATGTAACTGGGCCCAGAATTAAAGATCTCAAGCCCGCCACATTTATTTGGGTCATTGAACGTACAATCCTTGCTTCCTGCACCTCCTCAAATTTCATTTACCCATTATACCCTTTTTATAGATCCCAAAAATACTTTTAGCCGTTCCAAAATAAAATTTACATCAACTCGACATTTCAGCTCCAATTCAGAATGACATATTTGAAATTGATTTTAAACTATTTCAAATTACTGATTATGAAATATCTCATAATCAAACTTATCATTATGAAACGAATTTTAATGAAATTTATTCAAATCCATTAGGGAGTGTAATAAATGAAAAGGCTATAATAGTAAATTGCAATTTTGGGAGCTGCATGAAGCAATTTTTGGGGTACAGGGAGCAAAAGCCAGAAAGTGCATCGAAAGCTACGGGCCTTTCTTATATTGGCCGCAGCCCAATTAAAATAATTCCATTCATTGAACATGAAGGAAGCAAACAACATTCATCCCTTTATATCAAATAAAAACGGAATTCATCTTATTAATAACCTTATTTTAAAATAATTTTAAATCAAGTTCCATTCAAAAATTCATTTTCACAAAAAAAAAAATTTAAATAATATGTTAGTCATCTTTCTTAATCTGTGTAAATTAATACAGTTAATGTCTTGTGTAATCCATAACATTTATCATATTAAAAGTTTCAAATTTGTCCACTTCATATGGCTATTGTTGAATGTTCTTTTCATTGCTATTAAAATTACATTATTTATTTTGGTATGTTATAGAAGAAATAGTTATTTTCACTATTTCAAGTACGAATATTTAAAAAAAATGAAAATAAAATAGGATTTTATAACTATTAAAAGATATGTAATTAGCAACTTTCAATTTTTGTCAAAGTAATTAATCTTTTTTCCTTTTCTATCATTTATTTATTTTTATATATAGAAAATGAGCATTATTAGTAATTGTAAGTAAAACTTAACTCTAGACAAAGCATGTGAAATCAACCCGCAAATAGCATCATTCTGTATTCATCAACTGATTTTACTAAATATTCTTAATTTAACCTCCAGTTTTATAGCTTTTAGCATTTATTAGTTTGACTAAACACAAATCATATGTGAATCTATTGCACTTCAATTTCCTCTACAATCCCTTTAAATTTTTTCACAAACACACATTGAATATTAAACCGAGTTTTTGTATTTACACTCTCTTCTATCTTATTATTCTTTTTTATTTTTTAAATTTCATTATATAATATTTACCCTTTTCTCTCCATTTCTTTCTTTCTGGTAATTCCAATATTTTGTTTGGATTAACAGTAGTAAAAAGAAAAAAAAACAGAAGAAATGAATGTAAAATGAAGTTTTTTAAAATAAAAAAATACAAAATTACAAATAATTTGATTGGTGTGATAAAATAACAAATATATTAATTTGATAATCCACAAAATAATAAAAACACACTTATATCACAAATTAAATATAGTTAAGTCTTTACTTTTTGTTATAAAAGTAAACAAACTAATACACTTAATTTAGCTAACCATCTCTACAAAATTCATATATTTATGAAAAAAAAAATCTGAACCACATAAACTAAGTGTCTTTCTTTATATCTCTACAAATGTCTCAATCCCAGTCTCATGATTATTATCTTCCTTCTCTTACACACTACATCTACAGAAGGAAACAAAAGATAAGATTCACCTCAATCTACCCAACCAACACTTGTGTCATTAATTTTTGTTATGTTTTGAATGAATGGAGTGAATAAAATTACACTGAGTGAGATATATGGTGAAATAGGCATTGGCCACAAGATTGGAGGGAAGATTGTGGAACACTCATTTTGATGAATCAAAATTTAAATATGCAATGAAAGTATGAATGAAAAGGACTAGCTGACACGACTGTAACCATGTGACTAGATAAGGTATAGAGACACAAAGAGAAACACTTCCACATCTGAAACCATTACTTTTATTAATGATACTTAAATTTTAAAGTTTTTAATTTTTTGAAATATATTTTATAATTTGTTGATCTCATTAGAAGTGAATATGAACTTAAACAAAGTCTATTTGAAATATAAATTGGATGAACTCATCGTTATTATGCTGTTTTATCTGTTAGATCATGTATTAACACTTATATATCTACTTAAATTTTAATGCAATTGACTGAGTAGTTGTATTTATAGATTTTTGTTTTGTTTTTGGAACCTGATCAAATTGGATATACTCATCTTATTTTACTATTTTATCTATTGGATTGATGTACTAAACATTTTTATATTTGTTCAAACTTTAATATAATTTGATAAATGTAGTTAAATTTTTTAATGATGATGTAAGGAGTTTGATTTTAATTCTACGTATTCAAATATTTTCGTTGAAGGACCAAAACCGACTTCATAATTTATATTCTATTGTCTGATCTTATTTATAATTTCTATAATTTTTTTATTAGACTATTTTTAGAAATTTTCTAGTACATTAAGCATTTCTTCTAAAGTGATTTTGATAAAATTAGTTGCTTTAATTTTCTCTAACTAGGAATAGTATATATTAAAATTTAGAAAGATAAAGTTTTTTCTTCCTCTATCGATGAAAGAATACGAGTATCCATAAATTATATCAGTAATTATAATCACTATTTCTCATCTAAAATCAATATGAGAAACAGTTACATAAAAAGTAATTTATTTAAAATATATTAGGAATAATTTCAGAATAATATTATAAAGTATTCATAAATTTAATATTAATAATTAAATAAAATATTTTCATATGAATTAGTTAAAAATATCTTACTAATATAAATAGAAAAAAAATCACGTGTTAAAAAATAGTCTCCAATCGATAAAGGAATATTTTTTTTATAAAGAAAATCACATGAATATGTACCAAGAAATAGGAATGGTAACGAATACGTATGGCTTTTAGAAATTAAAGAATAAAAAAAGTAGGCATACTCATTTTCAGTAACATCAATCAGGAAAACCATGTCACATATTTATTTTAACTATATATATATATATATATATATATATATCTTATAAGTTATCAAAACTTGCGAAGTTAATAAAGCAGAATTATTTCACTAATTTATAATATTTTTAAATAGTTAATCATACAAATTGTATAATTGTATATAATAGAACAAATAGATATAATTCATAAAACCACCTATAAATCCTTGAGATGCTTTTGATTTTAACACTTAAATGTTGCATAAAGTTTAAGAAACAACTTGTTATGTAGGTGTTCTTTTATTTCTGAATTAGGTAGAACCTTCTCATACTTTCCCCTACACACTAGGATTGTGGTAATAGAAAATAGACCAAATCCTTTAGTTATTTTATAATGCACAAAACAATTGCTTTCCTTTTCAATTGCTCATGGAATTTATTGGAAACTTATCTCTTGTCTTGTGATATGCCTCTCTTGGTTTAGAGTTTAAAGGAATATAGGAGTGCCAAAATGTTCTTTTGTTCCCTCACTTACTACAACATGTTAAAAAAGAATGACATTTTCATAAAAGCAATGAACCTAAACTTATTCTGATTTATTATTAATTGGATTCTTAATTCCGTGCTACTACAGAACTAAATAGCTGGCACTCACTTACCATAATTGAAAATGCTTTGTAATAAAAATAAGGACGTAGATCATTCAAGAAGAAAAAAAAAAAAGCTTTTTTTTTTTTTTGAGTTTTTTTGACTTTATTTAAAAACTTTGAAAAAACGTTTATTTCCCAAAAAGTTAAAAAATTGGAAGAAAAAAGGTTTTTATTTTTTTATTAA
>Ga0099824_1007137_pt1 | contig 14950 bp, 7 predicted proteins | sample SiratrowhiteBW_FD_76837 | JGI IMG/M metagenome (GOLD analysis project Ga0099824, IMG submission 76837) | Root nodule microbial communities of legume samples collected from California, USA - Siratro white BW | ecosystem: Host-associated > Plants > Roots > Nodule | place: USA: California...
TAACCTGGTGAGCATAACAACCTGGTGAAAAGCACCAGCATTTAATCACTATTAAGTAGAATCAAATCAACTATTCAAATTTCTAACTTTTTTATAATTTTTAAATTTATTCTTAATTAATTTTCGTATCATGGATATTAGAAAAGGCAGGCAGAAAGAGAGAGACAATGTCACATGGTGAAACTTTAATGACAATTTTATTTTTATTATTATTTTTTAACACCTTTTGAATGGACTGATTTTCTTTAACTTTTTTACTTTTTACAAATTTTCTTTTAAAACTTTATTCATAAAATAGAATGAAACCAAAAGCTCTTTTTTTTATTTAAATGACAAATAATGATAAAAACTAAATAACACATATTTTTTATTTTAGTTTTATATTTTGAAATAATTTTATTTGCATTGGAGGTTGACACCGCGAAACAAAGCCTTTCCTTTCAAATGTTCTGAACATTGGAAAAAAACCTATAATGTCCTTAGCCACAAATAACACCCCTCATCACAAAATTTCGCATAGACCTCTCAGTCACGTAGGAAAATTTGTTACATATGCGATTGGCAATGAGTTAGAAGCCATGTATGATTATCAAACCAACATTTTCCTATGTGCTATCTATTTTTAATTTTTAGTGAAATACCCCTTAAGTCTCACATTAATTTTACTAGTTTTACCACTAATTTTGCTAGTTTTGCTGCTAATTTCTAAATTAAATTATTGACTTTTTACTCAATCAATTTACTGGTCCTTATATTGATATATGGCTGGATTTTTCTTGTTTTGCTGCATTATTCATGATACGCAAAACATTTTGTACTGACTCTTACTATATTAATCCTATTATATGTATAAGATAATGTACCTAATTGAAAAACAAATTTGTGGATGCAAGATTAATTCCTTAGAAATTAAATTGAAAAACAAATGTTTTTTTTCATTATTGTTTAATTAATCTTAGAATAATTTGTGAAGATTCAAGGAAGAGAATTTAGAAGTTACAAATTATATTTAAAGATAATATCATAATAGGAGACATGAGGACCAAGTTTGTTGTCTTGACAATCAGGTTTTATCTTTTTAACTTAGATTTATTTTATATATTTATAAGTTATATTCAGTGTGATATATATTATAATTTTTAATTTTATATAAAATATATACAAATATGGCAACTAGAAAATTTGAATCAGGTTATTCAAAACTTAAAAAAAAAAAGAGTTTAATTTTTTTGTTGAATCACAAAAAAAGACTATGGATAAATTTATAAAAATAAACAAAAAAATGAATTAGAAAATAGAGGTGAGTCTTCTTTGAATAAAGAACATAACAATATAAATATAGGTAAAGATAACAATATAAATATAGGTGAAGACAAAGATTAAACCAATTAGCTTTATTTCGGTTGAAAAAAGATTTTTTAAATAAAATTAATTATAATAATTTAATAGATAATTTTGTATCAAAAAAATTTGAAAAATAAATTTTAGATAAAAGTATCATAATTTTAATTATTTTATTAATTTAAAAAATGTCTCATTTTTTTATTTGCTTTAAGCCTCTAAATACTTGAGCCGCCACTAGCGGCACAGGATATATAGATCATGATTTTGAATCATCTAGCCATATAGTATGTTTTTGGATCTAAAACTTGTTTAAATAGATTTCTAATACTAAAATTTTTTATATTAAGTTGAGTAGACATTATAATATAGAACACACTAAATGCTCACTACTATTGAAGTATACATGTTAAGATAAATTTTATATTTGAAGTACCTTAGTCCATTTTGATCTCTTAATTAACTTTTATTCTAAATTTATAAATCTTTGGACTCTCAAAATCTCTTCCCTCAAACATAAGTTTAACACAATATAAGATCTTCAAATGTAGACGGGGCAGAGTTTAACTTAATGAGATTTTAACTTAGTTTATGATGTTTTAGTTAACTTGTGAATTGATTGTGCTAATAACATTTGCAACAAATAAAAAAGTAACACTAAAAAATATAATTAAATTAATGGTGAATGCAAGTACATGCATGAATGACATAAACTAAAAGAAGTACTAAAAAAAGGAAAAGCAAGGATGGAAATAGGGTGATGCAGGTGTGTGAATCATTTGCATATAAAACCCCTTGGGACATTCCTTCTGCAAGTGTTGAAAAGCTTGGTAAAGGAGATGGGGATGTCGAGTTTGAGGCCGAAAATGTTTGCTTTAAGCGCAGTGCAAACGCAGACTGCAACTTCAAAGTCTGCAAAGCCTTTGATTATAGCGCAACAAGGTGCCCTTGGGGGCATCCCAGTGGAAAAGTTAATCTCTTTCAGAATACCCGAACACGCGGCTAGTTTAAGAGCGTTATGTGGACAGGATCTGGGAGACGATCTTGGAGGTGTATGTCTTGGAGGAGTATGTCTTGGAGGAGTACAGAGAGTACCAGCAGTCAAGTTCATCATTGTTGTGTTTGGAGTTGGAGCAAAATTCTCAAATCCAGATACAACTGCAAACAATGCAGCAACGTTAAGTGCCGCCAGAACACATGTTTTGGGAGCCATAATGTTCAATGTTTTGATCACTACTAGATAACACCACAAGAAGTCAAGAAATATAGAAGAGTGTGTTTGTGGAGATGGTAGAAAGTGACTTTATAGTGGTAATGAAGCTGAAAAATAGAAAGGATCTTCTTCATCCACGGATCTTGAGACTCGATCATTTAACAGAAATGTAGAGAATTACTCAAAGGCTATTAATAACATTTGCACGTGGAACGCTATACCTCAGTGCAAATCATAGAAACTAGCACCTAACTTTATGCCTCCTGATACGTTTACTTTTATTTGTGTTTTAAGTGGATGTAATAATCTAAAATTTGCAAAGGAATTATAGAACGTGCATGTATATGCATGGATCACTAAGAACTTGTTTGGTTCTAACTAGGATAAGCAGTTATTGTTACAGCAAAGGAAAACGCAGAAAGTTAAAAAATCAAAAAATAAAAAATATATATAAAACCAAAAATCCGGATAGAACGAGAAATTCTTTAAGATTTATTAAAATAATGTTATATTTTTTATAATCAATTCTTATTATTAATTTATTTATACATTATTATCATAACATAAATATGATTAATTATATGATGTAATATGCTAAAAATAATAAAATATAAATTATTATTATAAAATGATAATAAAGTATTAATAAAAATAAAAATGATAATAATAAATTTAGAAAATTATCACAATAAAATTATAATTATTATTTAATTGAAATTTATTTATAATATTATTTTACGATTTTATCAATTAAATATTTTTACCACTACCTCAATTATAAATTTTCATAAACTTTTCTTTATTTTTTACTATTTTTCACTTAATACAAACAACTTAAATTTTCATACATTTGATCTCAAGTCTCTTCATATTCATCTCATAAATCTATCTTTAAGATCCAAACAAAGTCTAAAAAGTTAAAGTTGTGGATATTATTGACATTAAAGAGAGTCCTTTTAAGTTTGGTTGAAGGCCATTTAAATATGCCTCGTTTAAAAAAATATATAAATTTTATTTTATTTTTTCATGATGCAAACTTGTTTTAAAAGTTTTTTAAGGTTATGATTTATAGAATCTAATCGAGCGTAAACAAAGTTAAACATACCAATTTAGTAAAAAAATAAATTAAATCTAACACTTAATTAATTAATTAAATTGTATTTTTCTTGACTTTTTTACCTCACTAGTATCTATTTATTTTTTATTTTCCTCAATAGCACTCTTTATTTTCTATTTTCTTCAATAGTGCTCTTTATTTTTTATTTTTCTCAATAACACTCTTTATTTTTTAATTCCTGAAATAATACTTTTTTGTTTTCTGTAATAGCACTCCTTTTTTTCTGTAATAGTTATTAAAAATTGTGATTATTAACTTATTAAAATTAGGATTAAAAATAATTAAAATAAAATAAAAATAATAATACAAAGAAAATAAAATGAAAAAATGATAAATTATTTTATTTTATATTTTATAATAAATTTAAATTTGGCATAATAAATTATACTAAATAAATTATAATAATTTTGTGATTGTATTTTTATATTAAAATTGATATTGGAAGGAAAAATTATAATAAATTATAATTTTTTTATTTGAATTAAAATTTGTATTTTTAGTTTGTTAAAAAGAATATCTAAATAATTAATGAAAAAAATAAATAAAATTTGATTTTTGATAAAGATAAATTTTGATTTTTGATAAAGATAAAATTTGGTTTTTGATAGAGATAGAATTTAATATTTTACTAAAGAAATCATTTGATTTTTATAAATTTTGATTTTGGATAAAGATGTAATTTATTTTTTGATAAAAATAAATTTGAGTTTTGATAAAGATAAAATTTATGTTTTATTTCACACAAAGTATTTGATGTACCATTGACAACTATTTAGTAAATATATGATTGTCATTTAATTTCCTCTTTATCTTCATCCTGTATTGCATCATTTCAATAATTAACAATTTTTAAGTAATAAACATAACATTTAAACGCAATTGAAAATAAATTAAATTTTATTTAAAATTTTTAAACCATTTAATTAATATTTATTTACAAAAATACTTAAACAATTTTATTTTTTTCTATTAATTATTTAGATATATTTTTAAGAAATGAACAATATAAATTTTAATTCAAATAACAATTTTATAATTCATTATAATTTCTCTTCCAATATCAATTTTAACACAAAAATACAACCATTAAATTATTATAATAAAATACAATCACAAAATCATAAAAAATAAATAAAAAATAAAAATAAAATAATAATCATAATCATAATTAATGTCCTAACTGTAAAAAAATTAAAAAAGAAAAATAAAAATAAAAAAATAAAAGAGTGTTATTTTACTGTAGAAAAAATAAATAGATGTTAGTGAAGTAAAAAAGTCAACAAAAGAATACAATTTCACAAATTAAAGAATAAAGAGTGTTATTGAGAAAAATAAAAGATAAAGAATATTATTGAGAAAACTAAAAAATAAAAAAGTGCTAGAGAAATAAGAAAAAGTCACTTTTCTTCCAACTATGATTTCACTAAGCAAAGAATAAAGTATCCATATATAAAAGTAAAAGGGTGACATTACTATTATTATCACACCACTATTTATGCTGCCAAATACCAATGTATCTACGATGTAGAATCGTTAGTTTTTTTTTTTTTCCTTTGTTTTTATGAATAGGAGATATGGTCTTTAGTCCATGATCGAAGAATGAAAAAGGTATCTTCAATTGTGACGGGATGCTCAAACCAAGAAACGGATCTTTTGATTAAAGAACTAAAATGCCAAATCTTTTTTCTTTATTAGAATTGCAAGGTCTTGGTGAGCATACAATATCACTATAAAGATATTATAGGTCTTTATAGAGTGATTTCGTGGGAATGATCAGAACCTTTATTAATTTCTACAAACATTTTTCACCTTAAGAGGATTAGGTCCAACAAACTTGAGTTTTCCAGACAAACATTTTGTACACTCGTCATTGTCATTTTAGGTAACGATTTAACTTGAATCGTAACAACTCAATCCAATCTAAATTTGATTTGATAATCAACGTTTTCTGAGGAAGACCCAAACATAAAATGAAACACAATTTATCATAGCAATAGACAAGTTACCTGCCTAACCAATGAATAGTAAATGATTTATCCAATAAATGTCATCATCTGTTTAATAAAGGATCAAATTGAATAAATAAATCTTTCTGAACTAAAATGATAGATTTCTTTAAAAAAAAAAAAAAACAGTACCACAGATCCTTAGGTAAAGGACATTATGACATTTTCTCTGCACTGTATAACAAGAAAAACGTTGAAAGTTTAATACAATTGACCGGTGATAAAACTTGTAAAAGGAAAAAAAATACCAAAACATGGAAACAAAAAAACTCAAGGAAAAAAAAAACTCCATGATTTTTTTACAGAAATTTAATTTGATAAGAGAATTCTAAGAAATATGTATATGAACAAGAACAACAAATCTGCACCTGCAAGTACCCTGTTCAAGGCACTTGGTATTCTTAGTTTCTTACTAAAACAGATATGAGGGGAACTTCTCTCTAGAGCACAGCACACTATTAGTAGAGCATGTGATATTGAGGGGCCAGAATACAGAAGCACCCATATCCACAGCCATAGCCTTTGATTCACCTGCATTTATGATGATCTCCATTTAGGCCTAAAACCAAGTGTTATGTTGATATGATGATCTGCTATGTTATGTTTAAGATTTAGAATACAATGCCGATGAATACATGGCTGTATTTAACCACCTACCTAATTAACCTCAGAAAGGGGCTTCCAGTGATTCTTCCCAGACATCTCCACTGGCATTTGACATATCTTCACCATCTTCTTCCATGGAAAGCCTAATATACTCTCTATGTGCAAAACGATCCCACTCGGTCAAATTTGGATCCTCACGTTCCTAAACAAAACTCCTTATCAGATAGTAACCAACATTACTAAAGCCTTCATGTCAGCAATATAGGATCTCAAACTTATTTCTACCTGCCGTATGAGAAATGGATCGCGCGTCTCGAAAGCAATAAATTTGTTGAGATTGAAAAGAATATTGAAAACATTTCCAGAAAGTTTGCTTCCTTTAACATCTCGTAATGTGATATATCCCTCAGTCTGCAAATGTAGGACAGTCACCACTTGCCATATACTGCAGAGGAATAAAACAAAAAACAAGTAAAAAAGGAACAGAGATGCAAGGATAAGAACAAAGAGAAACCTCTGGTCCAATCATATCTACAATCTGACACAATATATCTTCAAAAAGCACAGGCTCTTGGGCCATGCACTCCATCCGATGCAACTGCTCCTCGTAAAAGAACTGCATTTCATTTGGTGTCAGCACTCCATTTCCATCCAAATCAATGCATTTGAACCTACAAGAATTAAAAAAAATCTTCAGTTTGAATTAAAAATTTGTGGAAAGGAAATAAAAATTGCAGCAGGTCAACTTCTACAATTGTTACTGAGTTACTGAATCTACAATGTAGAAATATATTGAACACTCAAAAAAACCTTGAGTAAGCAGTAAGTTTCAATAATCTTAAAACGAATACTCAAGTTAAATCATGTATGGATAACTTGTGCAAGTGACATGTTGACTAAATTATAGGACATTGACAAATGTGTTAATTGCTACAAATGATGATGTGCTTATCATGCAATATGCTGGAAAAATGCCAGCAACATATTCTACTATTTGTTGAAATTCATTAGGAATCCCGATTCCATGAATGAGGCTCGTTGATCAAAGAAGGAATCTGTTAAGCACCGACATTAGGCTTCAACTGCGAAACCGCTACGGGTCTATACCTGAAGGCCAAAGAAACTTGGCCTTCAGTTTCAAACAGGAAAAAATAACAAACGGATGGAAATTAGTTATAGAGAGGAGAGAGAGCGTTATGGTCATGAGTATATAGTTGTTAGATTTGGGAGCCAAGAGGATATTCTCCTGCTTGGGAGTTCCTGTTTAGCTCTTCTTGTTTCTTCCTCATTACTTCCTTGCAGAAACAGAGTTTACATTTTTACTGACAAGAGTTTCTATCAATTAGCGTTTTCATCAAGAGCCAATTGTAGTCGAAACAAGGATGACACATCACAGTGCCTGAATGCTTCGGAAAACAAGTAGCTGCTGTTGATTTGGGTCTACAAACCAGAAAGCATGATTCGATACTGAAGGGAGATACAGATCAGCCATGGTTCCTTGATGACCAGTGTTGGCAAGATCACCAAGTCACTCCAAGCTCCACCGAGGTGCATGACGGATTTCAGCAGCAGAAACAGCAGTCTCCATTTATGAGTTCAACACCACAAGGAGGTCATAATTATTTGCTCATCATTTCAGACAAGTTCTATCTTTTAGAAAGGCAAGTCGGATTGACATACCTCAGCAGCAAAACATTAAAACAAACCCTCATTGATCGCTTGGTGATCATAATATGAGTAACACATTTTCACTACTCACATTACTGCAGAAAAGAAGCACGGTATATGAGTACACAGGGGCTTTCTTGAGGTCCCCTTAGTCAGATTTTGCCACTGGTATAGGAACAATACATGCGTTTCTCCTTGGGCAGGTTTAAAGAAGAAATTTGCATGGAGGTCTTGGAATTTTGATACCCCTAATTCTCACTGGTTGATTTCAGTGGCTTGACTATTGACAGAAAGATTACTCAGTCAAGTCCAACTGCACGTTTGACCAGTAGGCATGGCTCGCAACACTCTCAAAATACAACCTTCTCAGATAATTTGAATTCCATTGGATCAAAGTAACATGAAGGAATCCCCCATTCACTTCACAGGCTCTATTGTTTATAGAAAATTCACTCTAGGGTACTACATTTTTTGAGAGAATATATTGTGACATGAAGGAGTAAAAAGAAAAATGTAGTTGCCCAGTCTAGTGTAGAAGTATAGTTTCAAGCTATAGCAAGTGATTTAATAAAATTACTAAAGGAATCTTTGATATGATTAGGATTGAAGAAGAATCTAATGAAGGAGAAAATAAACTACAAGCAGAACCAAGAATACAAACAAGAGGCATGACACAAAAAGAACAAGAAGTTTCAAGGAAGATTAAGAAATAAAGAGGCAAAATAAAATGTAAACCTTTTGTGAGATTATAGAATATTCTAAAAGAATAAAACAATATTATATAAACCCTAAAAGGCAAGCTTAAACGTCCAAGGTAAAGGAGTAGACACATGAAGTATATCTATCTTCAACATGTCACTTTTAAAGCTTTGTTAGGATTAAAGACAGAGCAAAAAAGGAAAGAAAGAAAGGAAAAGAGAATAGAAGTAAGATTGTTTAGATTGAGAGAAAGATAGTGGAAAGTGAGCAAAAAGTTTACCATAGATGTGATTGATGTAATAGAATAAATTTAATTATATATTAATATATTTATAAAATAATTTAATGTAAAAAACAAATTTCTGATAATATAAATCAAAATTAAAATCAAATTTAAAGTAAAATACCAAATTATTACAAAATTTTAATAAATAAAAAAATTATATTTTACAATAAAATTATATTAAAATAAATTATCAAAATTTAAATAAATTAATTTTATTTTATTTATTATTTTATTATAATAATAAAATATATTTATACATATTTAATTATTATATATTACATATTAATATAAAAATATATAATAAAATTAATTGATTAAATATAATTTTCTTTTAGACTAATTATTAAATAGTAAAATAATTTATTTTATTAATATTAAAATTCAAATTATTTATTTATTATATCATATATCATAATTGATTATGCATAAATTTTAAAACTTTATTCGCTATGGAAAGTTACCAAAAAAAATGTCTTGTTTCTTGTTTCTTGTGTTCTTTTCATTTAGTTATTTGCGCTTTCGGCTTAAATTTGCACCTCCATGCTTTCGGTTGTTGGATACAAACAGGCCACTAAGGCTATGTGCTAGTTTTCATGTACATGTAACGACTTCACATATCTCTGCCTTTTCTGAAGAATGCCCCATGCCTGTGCCTCTCCATCTTTCAAGAGTCATCCATGTGCTAAACCAAGATTAGGAAGTTAACTTTGTATTTAATCATAGAACTGATGATACATTAAATGTATTCATTAACTTAAGCATTATCATTAGACTTGTGTTCACTAGATGTAATCATTACTTTTGCGTTCACACTCAGAATTCCTTTTCACACTCAGAATTCCTTTTCTTATGTTTGCATTACTTGAAACCCATTTTCATCCATCTTGGCTAAAACTTCATAATAAGGCCAAAGACTCTCTTATAAACTTACACTGGAATGAATGACACACACTTGACTTATGAGCTTCTTTGAGTGCTTTAAGAGTATGAAACTCGTCTTTGATTCTTATCTTGAAGAGCTTCTCTTAAAGTAGCGAAACTTCATTGCAGTTATCCGTTGGAACTCCTAAAGGTTGCGTGTTTTTTCCATCTTCTAGTCTTAATCTATTTTCTACTTTCATTTGCAAATTTGTTCTTTTTTTCTCCTTGTTTTTCATGAATGACACAAGCCTTTTTTTCTTCTTCCATGGAGTATGTTTTCTTTAATACCTTATTGAGTTGATAGAACCATCCACCTCTCAAGGAACACATCAATCTTCATGCCTCAATAAAAGTATATTACCAACTTGCTTAAAGAAACATGTAAAACAGTTTGCAGACCAACAAGTACACCAGTTGATCAGCAGGATGTTGTTGAGGACAAGGAAAAGTATCAAAGACTTGTGAACAGACTCATATACTTATTCTACGCAAGGCTAGACATTGCCTTTATTGTGAGCATACCAGGTTATGCATCAACCAAAAGAAGGGCATTTACAAGTTGCCCTTAGAATTGTCCAATATTTACAAAAAATGCCAAAGAGGTATTTTGTTCATACAGAATAATGTTGTAAGTCCTAAGGCATTTATGAATGTTGATTATGGGGCTCAATCATGAATAGAAGGTCAACTATTGGATATTGCACCTTCCTTGGCGGAAACCTAGTGACTTGGAAGAGCAAAAAACAGAGTGTGGTGGCCTAATCTACCTCTGAGGCAGGATGGCCCAAGAAATATGTGAACTTTTATGGTTGAGCAATGGATTGGAAGATAAGTTGGGATAAATCTGAGTTATATTGTGATAATAAATCTACAATTAGTACAATCCACAACCTAGTGCAGCAAGATAGAACTAAACATACCGTGGTGGAAAGACAATTTATCAAAGAAAAGCTAGACAATGACTTGATTTGCACCTTATGTGTCCACTCAAAGCCAATTTGCGGATAACTCACCAAGGGACTGAATGGCAAAAACTTCGAATGAATCATATCCAAAGCTGGGAATGGAGAACATTTATTCACCATCTTGAGGGGGAGTGAAAATATGTGTTGCTCCTTATGCACTTCAAGATGTTTCGTACTTTAGGAAGTTTTATATTAGCTTTATTGTATCTTGTTAGTAATATTAGGCTTGTATATTTAGAAACAATCCCATAATCACAGGGATTTGTCCTCCAAAATAAGTTATACCTATTTTCAAAAATAGTCAGCAGGCTCATGTGTGTGTGTATAAATCTGATGTATCTCATAATATATTTTTTCCTGAATTTGAGAGAATGGTATGATGAAAAGTGAGGGAGTGGAATGAGAAAGAAAGGAAGAGAAATAGGTAAGAAATGAGTGGAAATGAAAGTAGTTTGGATTAAAAGAAATGAAGAAAAAAGAGATCAAAGTATTTTTATAACATTTTTATTTTCATATTAATTTTATTATTGTTCTTTTATTTATTATTTCTATTTATTATCTTTAAAAAATTGAAAAAAAATAACCGCATATATGTCACTCCATAATCAATTATATGGCCTTCATAATCAATTATAGGGTGATTTTTAACTAGGATGTGGTAGAAAAACACGACATAATTAATTATGTTGTGCTATTTCAACTTTTCACTTATTTCATCCCACATTTGGGAAGAAAGTTTCTCACACACTCTTCTTTAACTTTCCAACTTTCCACCACCTTCCACATAAGCAAACCGGTGACCTCACCTCACTTTCTTTCTCTTTCGTCTTTGCACTCCCAATTTCGTGGGATGCAAATGAAGGCTAACAGAAAAAACAACTTATGAAATACCTATTCAAGATGTCTATATGACATAAAGTTTTAACACAAGACAGGGAAATGGCACCTTTAGAACAACGAAAAACAAGTATTAGGACTATCCATATTATTATTATTATTAGAAAATTTTCAGAGTAAGTCAAACAGAGAAGAAAATAACTTGCATTCATTTTATGATCCAAGCTGTCATACATTAGTTTTCTATTGTTGCTAAAAGTGTCTCCAGTATTTAAGATGGGTAGGAAGAATACCAGTATTCTAGACTAGGTTCGGCTGACTTATCTTCCTCCGCAAGTATAAAATAAACAAAATCTTCATAGTTCATCTTCCCTTCAACTTTACTGGTAAATTTCCTTGGAACCTGGCACAGTTGAAAGCATACACATGAGCGAAAATATATGTTAAAAATATGATTTTAAGTAATCAGTTCTATTGTTTGGAAGTCATTATCGGGTAAAAAATTGAAATGATTTGCAAATCAAATTCTACATTTGGGATACCTGAAAAAATGACTGGAACTCGTTTCATTTAAGTAATTTACTTTATTACCCTAGAATATACACAGTGGTAGCATCGAACAAGGGCAAAATGGTCAATTCAAGTAATTAAAACTACAATCAAGTTCAATCAAATTTGAGTGAATTTCTAAAACATAAATAAAAATGGATTTTAAAATCTAATAAATATTTATATTATTCCAAATAAAGAAATTTATTTATAAATCAAATCAATTCATAATTATTTTTGTTCCAAACACATTATCAATTTTCAATAAGACTTGCTACATCCGTACACAGTAGAGCGGAACTGAACTTTGCCCATTGGCAAAAGCGTAAAATACGTACAGACCTGGGAAAAAATTCTATCAACAATCCGATAGGTAAGAGAATGGTTCCCATATTTAATAAGGTTCTCTCTATCAATGAAAAAGTCATGATCGGTGTCGAGCTCCCAAAATTTGCAGTAAATGACATAAAAGTGCTCATATGAGAAGTACCTGAAATTACGTTAGAGAATTAATGAAGCAAATACAAAAAAAATAAAAAAATAAAAGAAAAGAAAATTTGAATTCTACAGAGATAAGATAACTAAATTGAAAATGAAAGCCAATCATGAATTTACAATATTTTTTGGATCAAATTTCTCAACACTGAACAGCGACTAAGCACATGTAAGAATAAAGGAAGTGCCCACACATTAAAGGTTGCCTCTTTGCACCCAATAACGATATGGGATAGATCTGTCAGAATATTTGCTGTTCTATTATTCAATTCAATTAATATATTCAGATCTAGCGAACCAAGAAAACACAATAACAACTCATCAGATTCAGAATTCAGAGAATCTCCATTTTCTCCCAGCCTTATCTTCTGACCTTCAATTCTTTCAATCTATGTCCTTTGATTTATCTTTGGTGTTCTGCTTGTGCGGTTTAAAGAAAGTCTTGAGCACTAAAATTAAGGACCATATTTGGGTGATAGATTTGGGAGGGAATAGATTCCTAATTATGATAAGGGTAACATTCCTGCATTATTCCTCCAGCAGTTCATATATATAGAAGCATAAACCAAAAGTTGATTATATTAGCATTATTAGATATTCCTGGGTTCTTTTTCCACCAGTTAGTATAAATCGAGATTTGAGGCATAAGCTTGAGACAATTGCTTGTTAAGTTGTTCTTCAACCTGAAATGTTTCTATATTGTCCGTCACTAACACTTCCAAACTAAATGAAAACAAAAAAACCATTCATTTAAAGTAAACAGACCCTTAAATTTTACTTGTTCTAGTGCTCTAGCCAGTTTCAGAGTACATGTTTAGGGATAAACATTCCATTGAATTCAATAACTATAAGGAGCACGAGCACTTTCTCAGGTTAAGAGCATTATTGTATAGGAGTTCATGCCAATAAACAACAAAAGGTAATTTCTAGCAAAAGGGTATGCGTCCAATAGAACATCTAATGATTTTTCAGCTAAAAAGTCTTTACCTCAGTACTTTGTTAATGTCTTCTTCCTCGTCTACATGTAGCATAGCATCAATTAGGTTCCCACGTTTCAATTCTCTCAGTGTAAGTCGACCATTTCCTGACCTATTCATGTAGTAAAATATTCTATGTATGACAGTCTCGGCTGTTTTAAAAGACACATAGCACAGCAGTGAGAAATAGCCCGAGAAGTTCTCGATAACAAATATAGAGAAGGAACCTTATAGACAAGAATATGTTAAAAGAATTGAAATTCTGAAGTTAAAGCTCGGTGAGACAAGTTCCTGAGACGTAATATATCTAATATGGTAATTTGACTGTACTGATTATATTATGACGACAACCCACCCAGAATAAGACTCTTCAAAAGTTAAAATCCCAAGTTATATTTATGTTATTAATTGATATTTATTTTGGTTTCCCAGAGGATCCTCCCCAAGTTATACTTTTTGGAATTGAACTAAGACCGTGTGCTTAAGGGAAGCGAGCCAATAGCTGTCAACGCAGGCTAGCCTGGCCCACCTTATAAAGCAGCTGGCCCTACCTAGTTCACTTAATATATAATCCACAGATTGGTAGGTTAAACGGCTGTCTAACTATATTTTAAAACAGTCACTTTAAATAAAAACTTAAAAAATCTATTTTTTAATTTTTTATAAATTTAACAAAACAAGATACACGAAAACTAAGATTCCATAATTAAGAGTTAAAGATTCCACGTAATGCATAATGCATAATGAATCAAAGAATAAAAAAAAAAAGGTCACACTAACACACTCCTCAATCTGCATAAACTTTTCCATGTTTTTAACATTACTTTTGTTTATCAATTCCAAATTTTCCAAGTTTTCACATAATTCATAAGAACTTGAAGAATTAAAATTTTAATTCAACATTATCTTAGCAATTAGTGAATTTTTTTAGGTGGGTTAGAGGGTTGACCAACCACAGGTTCAACCATGGTGGGTCGGGTCCAATTTTTTGACCCATTGTGAAAAGATTTCATTTCAGGCCTAGCCAGACCACATCTTGGACCAGGTTGTGCATTTGGACCTATCTTTTGATGGCTCTATCCAATCCCCTTCCACTTAGACCAACACAAGTTGGTAGATTGTAACTTAATATAATTTCATAAAGATGATATCCTCATAATGAATTAAGAAAGGGAAAAACTAAGTTGATATGGTAAACAAAAAAAAAAAAAAAAAAAAAAAAAAAAAAAAAAAAATAAAAAAAAAAAATATGTTGTTGAGATAGATGAGA
>Ga0099824_1007138_pt1 | contig 14950 bp, 9 predicted proteins | sample SiratrowhiteBW_FD_76837 | JGI IMG/M metagenome (GOLD analysis project Ga0099824, IMG submission 76837) | Root nodule microbial communities of legume samples collected from California, USA - Siratro white BW | ecosystem: Host-associated > Plants > Roots > Nodule | place: USA: California...
AAAAAAAAAAAAAAAAAAAAAAAAAAAAACTGGCCATGAAATCCCATGTCATTTCTTGGATAGTCTCAATTGCAAATAGGTTACAAATGCTACTATCAAGAACACAACAGATTTTTTTTTGTCCAGCATCAAGACTACAACAGATATATTGATTTTGCGGGTATTAGCATTTTTTAAGGCTTGTCCTTTCTTCTGATTCACTTCAGATGTGTTTCATGACATTGATATTTCCTAGTTGGTCATGGTTTCTTTTTAAATTATTCACATATCTCAACACTGAACCCCTTTGTTGTTCACAAATCATACCTACTACTTCTGACCCAATTGTTTCCCATCTTCCTAGAGACTCATCTCATACACCATCAGACTCTCTCTCTTTGCCTCCTTCATTGGGATTGTCCATAGCATTACACAAAGATATCAACTTTGCTACACTCAATCCCTGTCCTCTTTATGTCTTCCCTTTAATAATCATCATTTTTCCTATTAAATTGCTACAGTTTGCTGCATAGGTGGAGAGTAACTTTAGCGTTTTTTAGTATATATCTTTAGATAAGCTGCTTTGGAGGAAAAGAATATGCATTTGTCCTCCATGTAGGAGCACTATGTCATTTTAAAAGAGCATATATTACAAGTACATTAAGGTATTGGATAGTTTTCCTACATTGATGTCTTTTGTTCCTTCTAGGTTGCTTTTTCAATTCTTTTATTTTAACAGGTACTCTTATCCTTCTTTCAATTTGTATTCTCCTTCTGTCTTAATTTCTTCTTTTATCCAAAAAGATAAGCCTTTACGAAAACCAATAATATCCTATAGAACACTAGAACTTCGACAATTTTAAGTCAATCCAACATTATTGCTACAGAAACATAAAATCCATAGTTCGCTTTATCCACAGCAACTTCTATATATAGATTTGGGAGTACAAACAAAAAACGATGTAAAAGTAGTTCATGTCTTACTCCACCAATATCAGGTCCTCCACGTTTGCTACCAATAGCATCTATCTCATCAATAAAGATTATAGAAGGTGAAAATTTCCTTGCATTTCCGAAGAGGTCCTTAACACGGGATGCAGCAACCCCTACAAACATCTGGGGAGAAAAGACAGATTAAATGAGTCAATTTCATTTAGTTGTAAAGATCCAAATAAATCAGGTAAAAACAAAAAATAGGACAAGCCTTATTGAATGCAACATTTCGCATTCCTTGGGAGCATACCATCATGAAGTCCATTCATTTAGACAAAAAGAATATTGTGAAACACATGATGTGGATCGAAATAGTTAGCACTTAGCACACTCTAATTAGAGTCAAATTTATCTCATTATCCGTGTGTAACTGATTGAAAGAAGAATACTAGATTCCATATTATTAGTTAATGATTAATACGTTGGTGTCACCATTTAACCTTGTTAATTTAAATAAAAAACAAATTACGGTCCCTAAAGATACAAGTGGCATCAATTTGGTCCTTTAATAATAATACATCAAAATGGTCCTTTAATGTCAATTTCTGATATAGTCCAATTTCTGATATAGTATGAAAATTATACAATTAATTAATTGAATAATATGAAAATTATACAATTTAATGTCCAATTTCTGATGTAGTTTAGGCTGCGGTGAGGTAGGGGGAAGAAGAGATTGCATGTGCTGGGAAAGGGAGGGGGGCCGCAGGGAGGAGGGAGATGGAGGTTGTGATGGTGGGTTATTTTAAATGTTAATGGGCTTCAGTTTAAGCTGAAGGAAGGACCATTTTAAAAACATAAAGGACTAAATTAAAATTTTTAAAAGATAAGGGACTAACCCTGAATAAAACATAAAAGATAAGGACCATTTGTATAATTTAGCCTAAATTTTATCTGCAATCCCGTTCTTCAAAAATATAATGACTTTGTTTGGATTTGGATAGTGAAACAAACAAATTCGAAAGTTATACTTGCAAATTTCAATTCAACGCATATGAACATCTTTGGAGAAGAGGCAGTACCTCTACAAAATCTGTGCCATTGGCTGCAAAGAAAGGTAATCCTGCTTCACCTGCAATGGCTTTGGCCAGTAGGGTTTTACCAGTTCCAGGAGGCCCATGAAGAAGTACACCTTTTGGACAATAAATTCCTTTGTCTTGAAACTCATCGTCATTCTTTAAAATTCGGACAATCTCTTGTAGTTCTTTTTTTATATATTCCTGGCCAGCAAAATCATCAAATGTAACACCAGTTTTTTCTTCGGCTGATATAAATTTAGCCCTGTGGGGAAAACATAACAATTAGATTCTGGGTGTAAAGAGATTGGCTATCAAAACCTAATGCTTTTTTCTTTTTAGTTGAAGAAGTTGCACCAAAAACTTCACAACATTTGAAACTTAACTCATTATCATGAGCCAGACACCACAAAACCACATTTCTTATAATGTATAAGGTTTGCAAATATAGCTGCGTAGGTGTATACCCTTCAACATGATCTAAATATCATCATAAAGATAAAGGAAAACAAATACCCAAGACATGAAAATAGCAGCAACAGTAGCTCTCCATATATCAAGCGAAAAAGAAATAATAAATAATAATGGTTGGGAAAATCCAAGCAGCTGAGGCAATGATTTTACCTCTGTGGTTTCCCCACACAAATATCTAAAGGAAATTTGACAACAAATTCAATCCTCGAAATTTTAATTGAAAAGTAGATCTCGTCTAAGTTCTAAATAATTTATGCAGTGAGTAGAGCAGTTCTAAGTGCAAAGTATTTAGGATAGGATGTGAATAGTAAGTGGCCATATCCAGCAGCATAGACTATTCCAAACTTGGATAAAGATTTATGAAACAAAAATAACAATAGTAGATAATTTTCTGACAGCAGTAGTAAGTAGTCTACCACCATTTAGCTAGAAAAACTTAAAAGGCAAAGGGCATTGCCCATAGATTCTACTACAATGTCAATTTTTGAAAACAAAATGAAGTAAAAAGTAAGAATCATATTTCCCTTCCCCACAATTTAATTCTAAATCTCAAATAACAAACTGCCTAGCCCAAAAGCAGTAACTATTTGAGTAAGGCCAAATAGTGATAATATTCTCTAGCAAATCTTAATTATAAGTTGAATGTGACAATAGAGATTTTTGTATATTGTGGTTATAGGCATTTGTGGTTAGAATGTGACTCTACTTTGGTTTGTCAAGCTTTTTCTTCTCCTCAAAGTGTACTTTGGGTTCTTAGAGGAAGATGAATTAAGTGTCTTAAAAGTTGTGTTGCTTGGACTTTAAGGTTTCTCACATTTATAGTCAAGACAATCGTTTTGCTGACAATAGACTTAGCTTTATGTGATTTAGTGATCTTCCTTCTACTTTTAGTTTTAGATTTTTTTGTAATGGGTATCAACTCCTAGATTTTCGTTTTTCTTAGTTGTATCCTTTGTAGGAGTGTAGTTGTTTGTTGCTAAGCATGAGTTTGGTTTGGTCCCCCATGTTTCTGTATCTTTTTTCTTCCTTTTATGAAGCTTTTCCATGTGATGGCATATGATTATTGAATATTTGGGTATCAACCTAGCTAGAATGCTAATGTTCATAGTAATGCCTAACATGTGAACCTTTTTTATAAAAAAATAAAAAATAAAAAAGTTGAACGACAAGTATCCATGTTACTAATAGAAAGTGGATTTTAAGTTTAATTCAGCTTCACAGAACTAGCTTAGTAAGGTGAAATTTGCACCCACACACCTATATATTATATTTTGGTCGTAACCCTAGTCGTTATGGGATCTCCGACACATGTTCTCATGCCGAGGACATCTAAAATGGAAATAGAATGTGTCCAATAGCAGGTGGAACGATATGTTCTAATATTGTATTAAAAAAGTGGGTTTTAAGGATCTCAATTCGATGAGATCTCCAATAGTTAGGAAAGAAATATTCTATTAAGTAGAATAACAAGGAGGGATAAGTGATCAATCTCTCCTCCAAGGGTTTCTTCCTCACAAAGAGCTAATGCTCAATTAACAAATGATACCCCAAAGAATGAAATCATTTACCCTTCCATCCTCCTACTTATCTAACTCATTAGCCCCTAACTAACTAATTGATATCCTAATTGTCTTAACTAACTCCTCCTTTCCCATAGTCCTAACAATCAGCCAGCTAAAAACCTGTTAAAAATGACATAACCAACAGGAAACATACAGAACATTCATCCACTTACCGACTCTGCCCTAGTGATCCAAGTGCACGACTTCTGAGTGGCTGGCTAGTCTTCTGGCTAGGAGTTCCCAAATCACAAGGTATCAACTTTGCATATATTGGTCTCATCAAATTATCAATCCATACATAAAAACCAACAGCCAGAGCAAGACGCATAGCCCATATGACAGCAACTGCAACAGTTGAGTATATTTCAGCAGGCACAGCATTCACATTAATGACATCAACATTTACAATTTGCTGATGTAGCTTTCTCCATACATCATTCCAACTATCAATTGGCATTCGATTGACTGGATGACGCCGAAAAATAATATCCTCGGGATTCCCTTCAGTTCCTATCACTGTCCCATTCTTGTAATATGGTAGAATAACTGCAGAAACATGGGGGGGAAAAATACTGAGCAAAACAACATTTCTAGCAGACCTACAGCTTTACATAGCGGGGCTGAAAGCAATAGCATAGGCCACAGTGCACGCACCAATACAATAATTTGTACAATACACAGCAATACATATTGTAAAATGATAAAATGCCAGATAGCACATGCTTTCAGAAGTTTACATTGCCTGTTGTGAAGCTTACGAACCTTCAAACTCAACCAAACAGAAACTTAACAAACCTAATTGCTGAAGCTCAGATTGAAGGACATTTGATATTATTATGCCATTCTGCCGTTTATTCTGCTGACCCTTCTTTGTTCTACCTTCTTTTTCTTCTTTTTTTTTCTTTTAATCGGCAAATGTTAGTTGTTAATATGTTAGTTTCTGCTAGTGAGGGGATTTGAACCCCTGACCTATCCTTCTCTCCCTTCAACTTCTATCTCCAAGCCAACCTTATATCTCCATCTTCTTTTTCTTTACAGGAGAAGAAATTAAAAAATGACATTCCCTCATCTTCATTACTTAATTGGCCATAAACAAAAACAAGATTGTCTCAAACGGACAGCACAAAAACGGCAATAAACACAAACTAATTTCAGCAACCAACTAGCATGTTCAACCCAACACTAAGAACTTCGCATAATGCACCGAATTAAACTCAGAAGAGACAGAAATTCAAAAAACAATATAAAACAGAGTCTTCTCTAATCTCTTTCAGCTAAACTTCTAAACAGAGTCACGTTATCCGCATTAACTATCATAAGATCCTCATACAACATATTCAAATCATCAAGCCAAAAATCAAACTAATAATACCCACTAAACATCTTCCTCACAACTAGCAAACTAGTTTCGTGTCCGGCATAACATATACACTCTATCAAGACAAAATTCTCCACAAGCACTTATGAGAAAAGAAAATAAAAATTTAAAACAAACCTAGCTGCTCACAGAAGTTAAAATCAACCATGCACTTAATTTTTATAGAAACATTTTCATTTAACTATTTTTTTGTACTCCTGAAAAAGAAAAAGAAGAGGAAAAAAATCCCACCTGATATTGTTTGACCGTAATTAGCGTACTCCATAAACTGTACATTATTAGAGTCAAGAAGTCTCAAAAAATCGCTGAACTCTATGCCATGTGAGTTTTCAGGATCCCACTCAGTCCCCTTCAGTTTTCCACGCAAAGTCAACAGAGTTCTGCTCCACGAAGAAGCCATCACAAGCTGCCTCTCTAACTGCACGTTAGCCTTCCTGTCAAACTCTTCCAACTCATCCACTCTCTTCCTTTCCGCCTCCTTCAGTTTCTGCCACAGTTCACTTTCCTCATCAACACACAAGTTCCAAACGAAATACCCACACGTGCGTAAATATCAAAAATTGCACTTTTGCATTGCCCCATCACGAGAAAATAAAAAATTTAAGTGCCCACAATCATAATTTCCTAAAATGGTTCTCTTTTTCCTTTTGTGACAAACCTCGAATAGTTGCGCGGACTCAGCGTCTTGTTCTTGCTCTTTGTTGGGTGTGTCGGAAAGAGAATTGGAAGCTTTGATTCTGAGTTTGCATCGCTTTGTGAAGTTGCGAAGGGGGAATGCGTTAGTGAGAAAGCGAGGTGAATATATGGGAAATTGGGGGAAATGGGTTTTGGGAGTGAAGAAGGGTTTTGGGAGTTGGAGCCAATCGATGGTGTTTGCGATTGAAGAATTCATGTTCTGCGATGATGAAGTAAGCAAAAAAGGTTTCAGCTTTTGGCTATGTTCATATCTTCTTATCACCGCACTTCGCTTCAGCTCACTGAAGAATGCTTCCGAATTGCATTGTTGTTATCAGCTTTCTGCATTTTGAAGTTCATGTTGGGGTTTAGGGGATAGAAGATTATCGTTTTATTTTTATTTTTTTCTTTTTTTATTTTGCAAATAATCTTATTTTGTTTACTAAATAACATGATGACAAGAAAATATTGAAAATAAGGAAAATGGTAAATAAATAATATCTTCTTATTGAAACCAAGAAACTATTAATATTCTTCTTATATATATTTTTTGTCTTTTATTAAAAGAACTTTTCGCCTTTATGAAGACCAAGTGTCCAAAGAATTTTATTTAGTATATGCACCGTAGACTCAATCTTACTCTAGTTAATCTATATAATTAAAGTATAAATAAATAAATGTGTGTGTATATATATATATATAGTCATTCTAATTTTGGTTCTGTAAAATGAATTATTTTGACCCTTTTTTATTATAAAAAATTATATATAGTTTGTCCTTTAATAATAAAAATGTATCTTTAAATGTTTATATTTTATAGCATTCATTAATTATATAGATTAGATTATTATTATCTGATTTGATTTTATGTGATACCTCTAAACACTTTTTAAAATTTATAAAATAAGTATAATTTATTATTTCGAAATAAATATTGCAAAAAAAATGATTTCAAAATTTGAAGACAACAAAAAAATAAAACAAAATATTCATAAAAAAATCATTTTATAAGGAATAAAAACGATAATTTTAAATTTTTAGAAATACAAATAATAAAAAATTTAGGCACTATAATTAAAATTACATTTTTGTAGAGATTAAAAGCATGTTAATATCTTAAATGAAATATATGATTCTTTTTTACTTTTACATAAAATAAGCACGTTAAATATAATAATGATTTAAAATGTGAATGCAAATGCCCGTTCCTTGATGTGTTTACATATATAAGAATCTGTTCTCTATGGAATACTTCGTAATAAATGTCAGCGAATAATAATGATAAGATTTTTTTTTTTTCTCTATTAAAACTCGGTATAGGATGTTTATTATATTAAAAAAAACATAAAATAATTGTTGAACATTTATTTAAGAATATAGAAGTTTGGCTATACCAATTTTTTATGTCATGAATTAGCTTATATATAAAAATACATGTCAGAATAGCTTGATTTAACCTTTGAAGCAACTATTAATTTCACATTGTAGAAAACAATGAGTCAAAAAGATAGATCCTTTCATTTAAGAATACACACAAATTACTTTCTTTTACATTTATCCAAGTTCTAACGAGTTTATGTTGCAACTAGGTATTCAGTTTCTTCCATGAATTTCATGGAAAATGAAAGTCATATTTTAATTTGGATCTCATAAATATAATTCTTCAAAATTGAAGTAATTACTTTGACTATATGTAATAGAAGTCACTTACCAAAGTTAAATCTTATTAGAAGCACTTTTACACGGCAAACTCACTTAAAGAACACATTTCTAAAATTCACATTAAAATCTCATTTTTATTAATAAAGAGTAGAGAGGAAAATCCTTTCGATTAATATAATAGTAATGATAAGATATTCAAATTCTTATATTTATTATTATATTGATAAACGAAATTGTATTTCAGATAAACGAGTGTCTTATTTTAAATTTAATTATTTGCAACCCACCACTTGGTGCAACTTTTGTAATATAATTATATAATAAAAAATTTATATTAACATATTTATCTTTATGAATAAATTAAATTTATTATCTTACTTTAAATTTTTTTCTAATTAAGATGTGATATTAGGTGAGTTTTAATATAAAATAACATTTTATTAATAGTCAATGATATAATCATAATACTTATTTAGTAAAAAAACTATAAACATAAAATTAATATTTTACAAATATAAGCACACTAAAATATTTAGTAGAGATATATTTGAAACATATAGATTTCTATTTTTAAATTTTAAATATTTTTTATAAAAAGAAAATAGAAGGGAGAGAGTATATTCTTGAAAAATTTATCAAATATGTATATTTTTTTCCAATTTTAATAAAATGGATAATTTTTTAAGAGATTATTAATAAGGTAAGTCATATTTGCATGATATGATTTTATTTTAAACAATTTGTGCTAAGGAAATATAACTTTTCTCATGAAGGTTGAACCTTTAAATGAATTTGTGTTCCATCAATACAGTTTTGGTGTTATTGAAAAAACCTTATAGTACAAACACGACTTTAATTAGCATAATTCAATTTTATTTTATATTTTTCATTTATAATAAAGTCATGTAAGGGGACACGACTTCAAAGATTTAAACTAAAGTTGTATAAGGAGGATTGGACTTTAGTGTTGTGTGATTTAGAGTGAAGTTGTGTAATGGAGACACGACATTAGTGTTTATTTATAAAACAAAAGTTATGCTTTAGGTAATTTTTTATTTATATTTTTGTGTTTTAGTTATAATTTTGTAAGAGTATTAAAAAGGAAAAACTATAATTGAAATTATAGAAATACTTTTTTTTGTATTTATAGATATAAATATGTATTTTGTAATGTTTGTGTTGAAATAGTTCGCGGTAATATAAAAAAATTTAGAAGCTTAATTGGTAATTTGGTAATATTTGCCAATATCTAGATACAAAAATGACTTTGCTAGGGTTAGCATAGAAAAATTGTTTAATTTTATGTATTATATATTTGTTTTTGTTTGATTATTTTGTAGTTGGAATTGCTTAAGCTTATGTGGTTGTCATACTACAAAAAAATTGTAAAACTTTAGTGGCTCAATGGATGGACCACCTTTAGTGGCTTAATAAATGGAGCAAACAATTTGATGTGTTCCCAATCCCAACACTACAAAAGTAACATGCGATTTCCAATATTGTCTTGGTTGAAATCAATTTCATCATCTAAAGTCCAATAAAAATACACCAAGATTGTCCAACTATATTTTGAGACGTAATTCAAGTCAGTCAATAATAATAGATACATCATATGAACTTTGCTTGTCGATGTATTAAGCATCTATAAACTCCAAATCAACAAAAAAACGTGTTTGTGTGTGTTAAGCAACAACAAGATCGGTGCATCATCAAGTAGCTACTAAAAGGTGTTCTTTAACCAAGATAATTTTATTATATTTCCATTTAACACACTTTGGGAGGTACCAACCCCAACAATTGTTCGCACAGCAATATTAAGTCTCCACTGCTGACACCAACAACAGGTTCTCCATTAATAGGAAGACCCAATTGTAGTGTGACGTCTTCTAATCTCAGTGTTAATTCTCCATGTTGAAGATGGAAGATATATGCCTTCATTCTCCACCTCTCTACTAATGTGATGATTAAATGGTGGTTGATGTTGATATTTGTAAAGGGGAGTAAATATCTAAACCCATCAACATGTATTAAAAATTTTACTTATGGATCAATCAGTATAGAAAAGTATGGATATGAGACAAAAGATGGTTGCAAGTTGTATAAGATAGTGTACCAAGTAAAATTGTACAATGTGTTGTTTCTACTTATGTTGTGGAAAGTGTTCAACAGACTTTCTGTTACATAAATTGGTCCTTCAAACTTTTGATTGATGGATTTAATTACTGCAACCCTATTATCCAAGTTAACGACACATTTTTATTGAAAAATATCTTGACATCTTGTTGACAGCAATTGTCCAAGTTGACAACCGAAAAATATTCACTTTAACATTTACAATGGCGAGACTGAGGAAACATTATTGCAACAATACGACATGCCTCAACCCAATGTATATATGGTAATTGATAAATAACGACCATATTACCAACAATACAATATGAAAAAGTTGGATGGTAAACAAATGGTTTGCACTCAATCTATTGCATATGTCATATTGCATCTAACTTTAATATAAAAGTTCAAAAATTTCTCCTTGAAGAGACAAGTCATTAACATGGGTACTATTATTGCTTAACTTTATCCATGTTACAACATTTCATCTTGTTATGAAATCAAAATTTTAGCAAGTGATTTTTTGGCTAGATCAAATACCATTAGGAAAGTGGACTCAAAGATATGATGGAGGCAAAAGATATGGTCATATGACAACGAACTTAGCAGAATACATGAATTATGTTTTGAAGGGAGTATGTTACTTACCCATTTTAGCTCTTATTAAGATAACATTCTAAAGATGAAATCATGTTTTCAGACATACTGCATGATACAAGTTCAATCATCAGTATCCTGAAAATATTATTGTCTTACTCAAAAAGAATGAACAACAATCAATCATGTGTCATATCTAAGGGTATAATTGTGAATATTATAAGTTTGATGTTTAGAAGATATCTACTCCCAACTTTGTTGACAATCAATGTGTCATGTACAATTAAATTAAATGATTGGTGGTGTAATTGTAGGGAGTTTCAAGCTCTTGGCCTCTTCTGTCCTCACGTTATTCTTGTTTATTACTATTATTACTTACAACTAATAACATTTAGTGTACCACCTATACAACATTTACAAGATTTATGAAGTTCAATTTTATTTGATTCCAACTGAGAAAGACTAACTACTAATCATATCCACAACGAAATGGATCAACCAATGTAAAATAAGTCAATCAAATGTTTTTATTATCGCAATGAAGACTATAATAAGACAATTATCCAATTAGGCAATAAAATCTCATATTTTGTAATACTTTTTTAATCACTTCACTTCAATTTTAATTTTTTTACTTTCTATTTTTATGCCTTTACATTATGTTTCAATCTCAAAATATTGACAAATTCACCATTTCATAAGTTTTTCAAAATTACCAAATAAATTTCTAAAAATTTGTAAATATTACCAACTAATTCAACACAAATATTATCAAATACATATTTAACACTTTAAATACAAACATTATTTCTATAATTATAATTATTTTTTCTTTTAAAAGACTCTTACAAAATTATAACTTAAACACAATAATATAAAAAAAAAAGTTATAACAAATCATAAAACCTAAAAAATTCATAAAACAAAGAAGTCATACACATAAAGCACGACTCATGCTTTATAAATACATATTGAACTATAAATACATATTAAATAACACATCACTAAAGTCATGTTACTCATATATATAACTTTAGTTTAAATGGATATTGAACTGAAGTCATACCTCTTCCACAACTTCACCGTAAATAAGAAAAATAAAATAAAACTAAATTAGGCTAATCAAAATGTTATTTATGCCACAAGACGTTTCTAGCAACACTTAAGTCATGTTGGCTAAAGATTTCACTTGAAGAATCAACCTTTATTAAAAAGTCACCTAAACACAATTTCTATAAAAAAAAAAAAATACATGATATGCAGATTCATCGTTGTCGTTTTATGAGCAAATTAAAATAATTTTAGTGTTGATTGCCTAACGTAATGTTGGATCGTTTAACACCAAATTCCAAGTCATCTCCCAACAAATCCAATAGTAAATTCAGATAATCAATATTCAAAACTTATCTGCAGTAAAAAAGTTAATAATAACAGTAAATTAAAGAGGAAGATTATTGTGCAGGAAATTAAAATAGATGATTTAAAAATAATAAAGAAAAATAAGTTGACTCTCAAGTTCTTTCACAACAAAATTCTTCTTTGCTTTTCTTAAAATTATTATCCTTCAATTCTCTTCAAATAGTTGAACTCAACCAAATAAACATCAATCAAATTCAATAGAATCTTATCAACAAAATATGAGATGGTATATTGAGAATCTCATCTTGTCTTCAAACGTCTACTCAATGAGATGTATATCTTTTATCTCTCTTGACTAAATTAACGAAGAAATCTAATCAAGAAAAAACAATTGAATTCTCAATAAGCATTAAAAAACAATTACTTTTCCAAAAACATAGACTTCAAAAAGACCAATAATATAAAACAAATGTTGTAGAGAATGTAAAAAACAAAACTTTATTAAACATAAACCTGAGAATTCATGGTAAAATCACAAGAGAATCAAGCCAAAGGAGTTTTACATTCTATGACAAAAGTACAAGAATTACAAAAGAAAATAAAACTAGAATTTATATTATAGAACAGAGTATGTCTTTCATGCCTTCTCTAGCCTCTATTTATAATCTCTTTTTTCTTCATGAAATTAACTCAAAATTAATGCTCATATATTATCCTTATAATTATCAAATATTTTCTTATGTATCAAAGAATAATTTTGTAAGTAAATTATTTCCAATAAAATGGTAAATTTCTTTCAAATATTTTGTTTCCAAATTTTGTTCCAGATACCAGTTCATAATAATTGAATTTGCTGTAAAAGATATTGTAAAATATTTAAAGGAGATTTGTTCTAAATCAAGTAAAAATTGCAAATGATCATCTTTGTATAAGATCTGAAAGATATATTTTTCAAAAGATTTGGTTATATTTAGAACTCATAAAATCTATACAAATAACTAGAAACAAGGAAAGTAAGAAAATATGCTTAAAATTTAAATTTAACCAATAATCTCAATTAAGGTTCAATTAATCTTGATTGAATTAATCTTATTTAAAACAATTAATTTATTCTCCATTACACTCTAAGAAAGCCAAGATTAAATACTCTAAATATAAATAAAAATATACTAATCACATACACAACTTACATATCTAGATAATTTTTTTTTTTTTGAAAATTGTCCATTTTGGTATAATTGCACAGAAATTGTACCAATTTAGTAAACTTTCCAATACTCTTAGATATTTTGAAAATCACAATATTCTTTTATAAGTTATGATGCTTTTATATTTATTAGATTTTGACCCCTACTTTCACATCATATCTTGTTCCGTCCGTGCTCTCTTTTATCCTCGGCACACCCGCAAAGGCAATATATTCTATATCTACGAATATAAGGCAATTGATTCGTACACCCCCACAATTGCTTCCTACATCCTCTTAAAATTTCATATTACCAAAATACCCTTAGCAGAATATTGTATTTCGGAAATATTTTTTGTAAAAAAAATTTGTATTCTGAAAAACGGTTTTCCAAGAGAGCGGGTGAAGGGATGTGGTTACGGAAAATGATTTCCTTAAAAAGAAAACTATTTTCGTAAAAGGAGAAAATTACTACGAAAAATCATTTCTGAAATAGCAAAAACGTATTTTGAAAAACATTTTTTTTAAGTCTGTATTAGAGAAAAAATCTTCCAAAATATTTAAAAAAATTGCTTATGAAAATCATTTTCAGTCTTCTTCTCAGAAAATGATTTTCAGAAACCAATCCCCAACTAAAAAAATATCCCTCCTTTGCGCCTCCACCCTTCACCACACATAATCTACACCACCAACACTCCCAATACTCCACCCATCTATAACATGACGAGTTCTTCCTGCACCCTAATACGTTCTTCCTGCATCCTAATAAAAAAATTTAATACCACAATTGTCCTTATATGAGAACCGGATGGGTGCCATCCATCCGATTGTCATTTAAAAAAAATTTAACAACGGGATGAACAGGCTATCCAGTTCTCATTTGAAAAAAAATTGACAACCGGATGACCTGCTTATTCGGTTGTCAATTTTTTTTCAAATGACAACTGGATGAGGGTGCTATCCGATTCTCATTTCCAAATCAAAATGATAACCGGATGAAACCCATCCGGTTCTCATAGTCCAAATCGAAAACGGATTAATTTTTCGATTTGGATTATGAGAACCGGATGGGTTTCATTCGGTTATCATTTTGATTTGGAAATGAGAACCGGATGACACATCCATCAACAACCGGATGAGCAGGCCATCCGGTTGTCATTTGAAAAAAAATGACAACCGGATGGGAGTGCCATCCGATTGTCAATTTCTTTTTTAATAACAATCGGATGAGATGTCATCCAGTTCTCATATAAGGACAATTGTAGTATCAAAATTTTGTATTAGGGTTCAGGAAGAACGTATTAGGGTGCAGGAAGAACTTGTCGTATAACATAAACACTCATTCACCCAAATATTTTTGAAATCAAAACTCAATCACTTACCTCAACTCTTCAAATCTCCAATCTTCATTTCGTCTTTATTCCACACCAACAACCTCTACAGCACCTCCAATCTTCAAGCTCCTCTGCAGCACCTCTAACATCTAGCAACTCAGGATCTCCACGGTGGCTCCACCAACACCCTACTCCTTTTGTCTTCATTAACAAGGATATAAGGGTCTATTCACATGTCTTGAGGGGGTGCAGGAAGCAATTGTAGGGGTGCAGGAAGCAATTGCCCCAATATAAATATAATGTCTTATAAAAGATACGTGATCCAACTTTAAAGAAGTATTCGTTTCTTGGGTTCTAAAATTAATAAATGCTAAATAATGATAATTGTTGGCCAGGCTGCAAACATCATGTGCTCGTGATCAAGGGTATGGATAGGGCACAAACAAATCAAGAAGACCAAATATGTCTAATTAGAATTACAGTTTGTCAAAACTAAATTTACAGATTAACCTGTGTCCCACAAAAAAAAAAAAAAAAAAAAAAAAAAAAAAAATTTACACAAATTAATTTTTAATTTTCTTTTAAAACAAAAATAACCATCCTGTGACGGTTTTTTATAAAAG
>Ga0099824_1007145_pt1 | contig 14941 bp, 6 predicted proteins | sample SiratrowhiteBW_FD_76837 | JGI IMG/M metagenome (GOLD analysis project Ga0099824, IMG submission 76837) | Root nodule microbial communities of legume samples collected from California, USA - Siratro white BW | ecosystem: Host-associated > Plants > Roots > Nodule | place: USA: California...
AAAAAAAAAAAAAAAAAAAAAAAAAAAAAAAAAAAAAAAAAAAAAAAAAAAAAAAAAAAAAAAAAAAAAAAAAAAAAAAAAAAAAAAAAAAAAAAAAAAAAAAAAAAAAAAAAAAAAAACATAGAGAGGAAAGCTCAAAAACTAAGAAGGAAACGATGAAAAAGCTTACTGGCCAAACGTGTTGATAACCTGATTCCCCCGATTGCCATAAGAAGTTAATAGCTTTGCTAAAGAAACTGCCTTCATATTTCTGCATATTTTCCACCTTCATAATCCTTCTGTCTCCCCAACCAAACACCATAACCGATGCAAACTGTACTAATATAAACGCCATCGTTACCATCCTCTTCAACCTCATTCTTCCTTTTCTTTTCTTCTCAACACAAGACAACAAAATAACCAAGACAGTGAAAGAAATTGATTAAAAACTTAATTAAGAAAAGGATAATAAGACGTTGATAACTGGAAAAGGAAAAAGGGAAGAAAAATAGAAATATGAAAGATATAAATACCTTAAAAGGTAAATAATATAAAAAAAGAGGAGAAAACAGGAGAATTTCCCAAAAGGAAAAGAGCAGATGCAGAGGTTTTGGATTCCTAAGACATAAGAGAGTGCACGTTTCGAGGTCGGAGGGAGATAAGCTGAAAAGCAATGGTTATACCAAAATAATGCATTTCAATAGATTTATAGATGATATAATTTTTACAAATTTAATTGATTTTCTTTTTGTATATCAATTATCTATAATATATGTACGGGAATAAGTTCTGACCACAAAAAGAATTCATTAAATTACAGAAAACTGTTATTTAGAATATCTTTAGATAAAATTCTCTAGGACATTTTTTACAAAGATAAGAAAAAAATGAACTTATTCAAAAACTAAGTTAGTTTATCTTATAAAATTTTTATTTTTACATAAACTAGTTTTAAATTATATAAAGAACTATTTAACTTTTTTTTCTTTGTCAAGAAAACATTATTGTACCAGTATTTCCCTTTGAAAGACATGTGTAAAACGACTATGGTACCAATCACCCCAGTGGCGGGTTTTGAATGAACGAGAGAGAGAGAAAAAAAAAAAAAAGTAGTTGTAACAAAATGACGTGTCGATACGAGTTTATGTTTGTGTAATTTATTATCATTATTATTTTTCTTTAAAATAAGGGTCTTTTTAATCAAGACACTGTTAAAGAAATTTAAAGAATTCTTATATATTAGAAATTATAGAAGAGGACGAAAAATTTATGGAAAAATGTATTTTTATATTTCATAAATATTTCCTATTTTAACTCTTTAATTAATGTCTTTAGTCTATTTAATAGCATTTGTCATAAAATAATTTAGTAAAATAAATTTATATTTTAAAATAAATTAGAAGATGTGTAAGAAAAATTAGTTATTTTAAAATATTTATAACTCTTAAATTTGATTATTATAGTATATTCTACAAAGAAAACAACATTTATTATTATTAAATTTATTAAAGAAAAAAAAATTCTCTTAGCCCAAAATTATTTAAGATGTCACATTTTTCAATTTCTTTCTCATAATGTCCTATAACTGTGACAAGATAGAAAGTAGGGTCCACTCGACTTCCTTGGGAATAAATTTCTTTTGCACCGGTGAAAAGTTGCATCCTTCCAACAGGACTTATCAAAGGCTTCTTCCCTAAGTATTTGTATTTTTGAATTTTAAATTATTCATTTTAAGATTAATATTAAATTTTTAATTAAGGAAAGTAAAATTAATTAAAATTAAACTATCAAAAACCAATTTAAAAATAGCAAAAAATTTAAAATTAACATATTCATTTAAATATTTTTCTAAAACTAATTTATTTACTATTTTAATTATATAAAATTTAAAATAAATATTAATAACCTAAATAATTGTTAGAATAATATCTGTAAAAATCATAAACTAATTAAAATATATTATTTAATTAAATTCGAAGTATAATTTTTTTAAAAATTAATTGATTAAAATACTAAAATTAACTATTAAAAAACTAATTCTGAACATAATTTAAAAATCAATTCATAAAAAATTTAAGTTTTAAGTATGTAAACAAAATTGTAAACTTCATTTTTATGTAAAAAAACTTAATTGAGGTTTGTTTATAATTGTTTATTATATTAAGAACATGTCTTTTGTTATTAATAGACACGGTTTTTGTTGGATCAAACAAATATGTACATCAGATCAAGTAGTCTTTCAGAAGAAAAAAAAAAAAAAAGGTTAAGAGCAGTGTGAAGAGATCGTGAAAAATATGACCTTGCATAGGAAGCATATTCTCGTTTTTCAGCCAACCAATGCAGATTTTCTTGAAATTTAATTTGAATTTTGATATTTAAAATTTCCTTTCATTTACCTTCTAATATGCGCTTAACATCTATAAGGACACTAGGTTAGAATTTCAATTTCATTTAAGATGAATTTAGAATGTGCATTTTGGACTTAAGAGGCTATAAATAATTCTCTCAACTTTTAGATATATCTAAATGAGAAAGTAATTTCTAAGTGTTTGAAAGCGAGACAATCCCTCACTTGTTTTAGTAAATTGGATTAAATGATAATTTTAATTTCTTCATTCAAGTGCTGTGATAACTTTTATTTTCTTGTAAGTTTTTCTATTTAATTTTTTCTCTTTTTTTTTTCTTTTAATTTTTGAATTGTATCTTAATTCTTTTATTTTGTTCTTTATCTTATTCTAAGTGTTTTTTATCTTATCTTATAAAAAAGATTTATACTTGAATGATCTTATGGATTAAACTTGTTATAATTAGAAATGTGAAATGAGTCAAAATATATAAAAATGAATTATTGAATTGTGTATTTAAAATTTTTGAAAATATTCACAAATCCACATCTGGTATACAAGAATAGACGAAGTTTAAATCTGAAAAACGTAACGTCAAACATTTTTTCTTTACAAGTATCATTTCATAAAGATCGTTAGATGTAACTTCAAGTTGATAAATTCAATGTCAACAATACTTTTTGAAACTTATTTTGCAAAATTCTCCTCCTTTGTATAGTAGTAGATTAATAATACGCAATTAAAAAAGTTGATAGTTGAGCGAGATTTACGCTAGTGTTAGAGAAAAAAATCCAATAGTCCAATATTTAGTTAGGTGCTATTAAACAACCAAGTATAAAATATGATTAAATTCGTTTATAAGAAAAAAAGTTTTCTTTTACAAGAAATCATGCAAGACGCAAGTGTTCAGTCTCAAATGATATAACACTATACAACTTTTTTCTTCGTTTGACAAGTAATGTATTGCTCAAATGAAACACACATAGTCTTAAACTAATGTTGTACTTCACGAAAATCTCTTTATGTTTATTCTATGTTGTGGAAAATGTTGAGTTCCTCTATTTGTCAAAAAGATTCATAAAAACACATGTCACGTCAACAATCTCTTTGAAAATAAGCTAAAGTTGTTATGCTTCAACAACTCCCTAACACTTGCTTTGTCAACTCTAGAAAAGACCATCTAGCATTTACAATCTTGTGTTTTACACAGTTTTGAGTAAACATGAAATGCATTTAATAACATTGACCTTCTTAGACTATAATTGAGAACAAATTCATTGTTTTAAATAAGATTTACCTAATCGGGATTAATTGGACCTTAATTGAGATTATTGGTTAAACTTATATTTTAAGCATATTCTCTTACTTTTCTTGTTTATAATTATTTGCAGATATTCTATGGGCTCCAAATCTAATCAAACCTTTTACCAAGATATTATTCAGATTTTCTATAAAGATGATTCTCTGCAGTTCTTACTAGATTTAGAGCAAATCTACTTCAAATATTTTGTAATATCTTTTGCAGCAGATTTAATTATTATGAGCTGGTATTTGGAACAAAATTTGGAAAAAAAAAATCTAAAAGAAATTGGAGATGGAAAATCTACAGATTTATTGGAAAGAAAATATTTACAAAATTAATCTTTGGCACATGAGGAAACTTCTGATAATTGCAAGGATAATAACTGAGAATTAAATCTGAGTTAATTTCTTGAAGAAAAGGAGATTATAAATAGATGTTGGAGAAGGCATGAAGGACACACATTCTTCTATAGTAAATTGTCTAGTTTTATTTTCTTTTGTAATTCTTGTACTTTCGTCATGGAAGGCTATTCTCTTGTGATTTCACATGAATTCTAAGGTTTATATTTAATAAAGTTTTGTTCTTTACATTCTCTTAGTTCTCTATTATTGGTCTTTGTGAATTCCATGTTTTTGGAAAAGTAATTATTTTTTAACGCTTGTTGAGAATTCAATTGTTTTTCCTTTAATTGAAGTTCTTGGTTAGTTCGCTTAGTCTTAATTAATTTCTTGTACGCTTAGTCAAGAGGAAAAATATATACATGTCATTGAGTAGATGCTTGGAAACGAGGTGGGATATTGAATATATTAGTAAACACTTGTTTTACTAATAAGATTCTTTTGCATTTGATTGACGCTTGTTTGATTGAGTTTAACTACGTGAAGGGAATTGAAGGATAATAATCTTAAGAAAACCAAGGAAGAATTTGTTGTGAAAAAACTTGAGAGTCAACTTGTTCTCTTTATTATTTCTAAATCATCTATATTAATTTCCTGCTCAACAATCTCAAACCTCCCACTTTAATTTTCTGTTATTACTAACTCTCCTTGCTGCAGATAAGTTGTGAACATTGATTTACTAAATTTACTATTGGATTCGTTGGGAGACGACTTGGGGTTAACTTTCCCTATCTATACTATCATCTCTTTGGTGTTAGACGGTCTAACACTACATTAGGCGATCAACACTGGAATTCTTTTAATTTGCTCGTGAAACGACAACGATCATGGACCCTTTATGTTTAAGTTGCTTAGACATAAGAAATATTTTCACATGAACTGAAGTTGCTCAATGACAAGAAGGATTTGCAAAGAATCTTTTCTTCAATGCCTATATAAAGTTATCCTTTAAGAAAAAAAAGTAGAAGAGTTACGATTTGCAAAGTTCCAAAACACTGTTAAAATTTTCTATGCCCTAAAATCTTTGTAAGAACAATGTTGTGTTCATTAGCAAACTAGTCGAGCGAGCTTAAACCTTGTATACATTGAAAGACACTACCCTCTATAGTGAGTGACCTTTGTATTTTTTTTATCACATCTTAGAGAAAACTTTGTCTTAGTCAGGAGTGGTGTTTACTAAAAGAATACCTGGTGGGTTAGCTAGGAGTTACTATGATCCAAAAGAATACTTGAGTTTTTACCAGGAGTGAATAAGTTTTTAAAGAGTACTTGATGGGTTAGCAAAGAGCGGTTACATTTTGAAACAATACTCAATGGGTTAGTTAGGAGTGATTACATTTTGAAAGAATACTTATGTTGTAACTTGCAATGTTAGTCTCCATAGTGCAACTCAATCTACTGATTGAGAACATGACATAGGTGTGCTATCAGTCAAACGAATATAAAATTGTCTAAGTAAATCCTTCTTTTGTTATCCTGTTAGAAAGGCATTTTATTACATATATACTAACATAAGAAGGAGGTTTTTAAACTATGTCTTTGAAAGATTGTCTGTCAAGTATAAAACTATCATCTAACTATGTATCATTAAACAATATTTGCAAAAAAATGCAGAAAGATTCTAAAACACAATTCAACCCTCCCTTCTTATGTTTTGACTTATTTTTCACAGTTGGTATCAAAGTTCAACCACTAATGGGTTGAGTGGCTAACAACTGCTAATAGAAAAGATCCAATGGCATGGCAAGAGTGGAGCCATAACTAATCACAAAAGGAGCTTCCTTCTCCAGGACTCCAACTTCCCTTGGAAAAGACTTTCCTTATTTGAAATACTGAAGAAGAAGTGGTGGAACAAGTGAAAGCACAAAACGAGATCAGTGTAGCAACACTGAGTAAGATCGTATTGACAAAGGTCAATGATGACCATTGGATCTGCAAAGCTGATTATGATAGCTATGATCCTCAACTAGTTGAAGAAGATGATGATGCTGGAACGAGTGCTACTGCTGCTGATGAGGGCTATGATGTTCCTATACATGATGTTCCACACACTGGTTATGAAAACTATTTTGCTGGATTTGAAGAAAGAATGATGAATCAACTCCACACGATGCAAGAAGAAGAAAGGAGTCACCACCAATATTGTGAGACCAGATTTCGGAACATTGGGGGCGCTGTTGAGGATGTTCAATACAAGTTAGGCTAGATGTTCTATAATCCAGAAGACTGAACTCATTCATGCATATCTTTTTTGGTTTCTTCTTCCCATAATTTGATGAATGCAAAGGGGGAGAAGTAGGTCTGGTGTTGTTTAATAGGTCTGGTCTGTTGTTGCTTGTTTAGTTTGTTGATTGTTGTTTTTATTTCTGTTTTATCTGTTACTGTTGTTATCTGCTAGTATATCCAATCTTTGATTTGGTAATTTTCTAGTTTGTTGAATGATGTAGTAATCTGTCCAATGTATGGTGTAATCTGGTTACTCATTAACTCCAATATGTTGATCGGATATGTTATCTAATGAAATGATGTATTTCTGTTTTTAATATTGTTCTCATTTCTAATATTGTGCTTAATTCCTTTTACGTACATTGGAAGGACATTAGAGTATGAGGGAGCAATTTCATATCTCGAGTGATTCAACTAATTTGAAAATCTGAGGAAAAATAATTAACTATTTCAGTTCAATCAATTCATTGCTATTTTTGCTTTGAACTTGTTAAGATTACATACTACTAATCAACTGCTCTAAAAGTTCAGTTTATACAGGTTGAAGAAATGCAACACAACACACACTTGTTTGCTTTCATCAAATTGGGGGAGATTGTTAGCACCAAGAGCTGCTAATGAAGTCTACAAAGGATCTTAGCAAGCAACATGGATTGCATGAAGACTCATAGAGCCTGATGGAGTTTTGGTCCTAGACTTAGGTTGTGTGTGTTTGTGAGTTTTCTCTTTGGTTCAAAATCATAAGTTTCATGATTGACAATTCAAAGTAAGCTCCAAAATCAATTTTGCCTAATCAAATTATCAAAAGTTTTTAAATAAGGGCAAATCAGATTTTGAGAAACTATTCCAGGAACGAAATCAGTAAACTATTTTCAGAATCTGAACCTAATGAATTTTCTGTTAAGTCAAATTTTCTGTTAAGTCAAAGAGAAATTCAATTGATTAAAGGATTGACACAATCTATTGAAGTATTAACGGTCTTATGATATGTTTTCTTATAAAAAGGACTCGTACGTGTTTTTCACATAAGAGCAGACACAAAAATCATTTTGTGCGAATACTTGTGATATTTTTCGAGAGAGAAAACGTGCAAAGACTTTGTGATCATTTGGCAATAAACTTTTCATCAAGAACATTGATCTTGGAGCTTTAATATTGAGTTGAAATCATGAAACTGTGTTCTTGATCCAGAGCTAAGTGTTCTACTCTGATCTTAATAGTTTTTGTAATTTGTTGAGTAGAATCACTGTTGTATTCATTATATTCTTGATCATTTCTTGTACTGTGATTGTGGTGTTACAAATTGCATACTGTTTGTAATTGTAACTGGTTTAATGCATAGGGTTCTGCATTGGTTTGACACCTGCTGTAGTGTTCAGTAGGGTGTGTACTGCTGGGAGCAGGGTTTGCTTGCGAGTTGCAAGTGGGTGTGTATTGCTGGGAGCATGGTTTGCTTGCGAGTTGCAAGTGGGTGTGTACTGCTGGGAGCAGTGTTTGCTTGTGGGTTGCAAGTGGTTGCATTCTTTGTAAACTGATCTTGGTGATATTGATTAGTGAAACTTTTTGCTAGTTGGCAAAGGACTGGACGTAGCCCTTGAGGAAGGGTGAACCAATATAAATCTTTATGTTCTTAATCTTTCTTTCTCTCTTCTTGAACACTTATCTTTTCTGTTTTCGCATGCTTAATTAATTGTTCTTCACGCTTAATTGATTGTTATTTCTGTTTCTATTACGGTGTCTTTCTGAAACTGTTACATCTTTCATAAAGTTGTTTGGAACTATTTTTTGATTGTATTGACATGTTGTCTGTTTTATGATATTATAGTTTGATTGATAAAATTTTTGAAAATATATTATCTTGATTCAAGTTGTTCTTTCTTGATCTTAGTATTTTATCTGAACTGTTGTACTGAGTGATTAATTTGTCGTTCACTACGATTACTGTTTATCTACTGGATTGAATTTTCTTTAAAAACACCTTTAATAATCAACTGATTGCTTTCATTTTTGTTTTTGATATTGTTTGGTCAACTGCTGTTACTGTTTCTTTGAGTGCACTGTACAAGATATCTGGATCTACGATTTCACTAAACTATATTGTGCTTACTTCAATTCTAATATATATATGTACTAATTGATTAAATCTGTTATGAAACATATTGATCTTTGGCTGTGAAATTCTGAATATTATTTTTCAGTAGTTTAATAAAGAATTTTCATTCAATCTTTAATACTTTCCATCTTTTGTGAAAATTTTTAATAGTTCAATTCACCCCCCCTCTTGAACTCAGCCAAAACCTATTTTTTACACAAGGATGCACATGCATATGTGCAAAGATGTGATAGTTGTTAAAGAACAAGAAATATCTATAAAAGGCATGAAATGCCATTAATGTTCAAGAAATTGAGATTTTGAATGTTGGAGTATTGATTTCATGGGGTCGCTGCCATCATCTCATTCGAAGGAATATATTCTAGTGGCAGTTGAGTATGTTTCACAATGGGTTGAAGCTATTCCTACATAGAAGGTTGATGCAATAGTTATCATTCATTTCACAAGAAAATTTTTTGCAGGTTTGGTACGCCTAGAATATTAATCAGTGATGGATAATCTCATTTTTACAACGTTTAGCTTAATAAAGTTTAAGAAGATTACGGTGTTTGTCATAAAGTTGCAACAACATATCATCCCTGACTAATGGGCAAACAGAGGTGTCAAATAGAGAAATCAAGAGGTTCTTGGAGAGAATAATGGGTTCTTCCTAGAAAGATTGGATTGTCAAACTTGATGAAGCTTTATGGGCTTATAGAACTGCATATAAGACTCCTACAACTCTTTCTCCATTTCAATTAATATGTAGGAAATCATGTCATCTCTAGTAGAATTGGAACATAAAGATTTTTGGGCAATGAAGCTTTTGAATTTTGATTCTAAATCTACTAGAGAGAAAAGAAAAACACAGTTGCATGAACTTGAAGAAATGAGGTTAAACGCTTACCACTCCTCAAACATTTACAGGGAACGAGTTAAAGCATATAATGATAAAAGAATTCTGGAAAGGAATTTTCAACCAGGCTTTTATTCAATTTTAGGTTTATTTTCAACTAGTCAGTGCTTCTATTCAATTCCAGGCTAAAGTTGTTCCTTAGAAAGCCTAAATCCAAATGGTCTGGTCCATTTATGATTAAGGAGATCAAGCCTTATGGAGCAATTGAAATTGAAGACCTTAGTACTAAAAAAAGTTGGATAGTCAATGGACAATGTTTAAAATCATGTCTTGGAAGAGATTTTTGTACGTTAATTGAGAAAGTGGAGTTGGAAGATGCACTATGACTTGATATCCACCAGGCTCGGGACGTTAAACAAGCGCTTATTGGGAGGCAACCCAATGTTTTTATATTCCATGTTTTTGAAATAATGTATTTTTGTTGTTTTGTAGATTCAACCATAGTCAGCTAAAAAGCATTGCACTGTCCAAGCCTGTCATATGGGTGTTGAGACCGACACATTTCAAGAAAAATGCTCTTATTAGTGATTGCATCAAGCACCAATCAAGTTAAGCCCAACGCATTTTGAGCAAATGCTCGTGATTTCAGTTGCGCCCAGTACGAGATAGTCTGTGCCCATTGCAGACATCGATTCTGGTAGAGGCTATTTTTGAGGTCCATAATTCTTGGCTTGGGGACTAGAGCCAATTTGGAGGAAGAGTAGATCTTTAGGGATCTTTGTTGACTCCTATTGGAGATTTTGAGCTTATTTTATTTTGAAATTTTTATTTTACTTTTGTTTTTGTGTTATTTTCTATTTTATTAATAATTGGAACTTGGCTTGATAACATTTATGATGCAATGAGTAATGACTTGGAATGAGTTGACTAATCTCGGATGATAAATTGTATATGTTTTTTTCATGGAGACTTGGGAATGGACTAGGTTGTTATTGCTAGTTTTAGTTGTGGTTACTCTTGGTGTTTTTATGTGATAAGAATTGCATTATTGTGGCATATTATGTGGCACCTTTTAGTATTAACTATGTACCGAGGTAAGATTTTGAGCTCCAGATTTATTTAAGTAAGTACTATCACTAATTATTCATAATTGATTTTGCTTGAGTTTCTTTGTTGATTATTTAATTGCATGAACATATGTTCAAGGTCATTTTTGTTTCTATTGTAGGTAAAGCCAAATAGCTAACCTACTTTAATAAAATAAAATTTGTGTACCTTATTTGAGCCTTAAAATGATATTATTCTTCATCCTTAAAACTATTAAATTTTTTTGACTACTTCACTTTGAGTTAGGAGAATAAGGAGATAAGGGACTAATAATAATTCATGTTTGGATAAAATATTTGAAAGAAAATATATGGGGATATAAAGAGAAAATAAAAGGTTGTGCTTTCAATAGAAAAATTAAATATTCAAATAAATAAGTTTGGGGGAAAGTTGATATAAGGTTTTGATTAGAATATAAGAGAGTAGATATTTATAAATTTATTGATCGAATTGCTCTCTTTGCTTGAAGTGTTTTGATCATCTAGAAAAACCAATTTTTCTTGTTAGCCCAGCCAAATTAAAATCCAATAAAAGTAATTGTAATGTTCATGTCTTTAAAATTGTTGGCTCTTGAAATAAATAGCAAAGTTAAAATTTGAAAATTAGTTATAGATGAGAGAAAAATCAAATCCTAGGACAGTGGAGTGTTTGAGTGAAACACTTACTTTGGTGATAAATAATACCTTTAGTTGTTCACTAAAAATAACTTTCCATTTGTGTTAAAAATTGTGTACATTTTCTTTTACATTTTACACTTGAGTACCATAGTTGAGACTTAATGATGTAACATTGTTCTTTCCTGAGTTGATTTGAGGATAACCATACTTGATTGATTATGATGAAATTGGGTGAATTTACTTTTGAGTTGTTATATCATTGTTGAGTAATTGTTCATCTCTGCCAAGTTACCTTTGCTTGAGGACAAACAAGGTTCTAAGTTTGGGTAATTTGGTAGAGTTGATCTATATGATGTTTTTAGACTAATTTTTATAACAAAATCAACTCTCTTTAAGCTTAGAATATGCTTAATTCTCAATTTTAGGAAGTTTTTGTCAATAAATGGTTATGAGAGTCAGAAAATGGATTTGATTGCTAATTCTATTATCTTTTCCTAAAAATGAAAAGAAAAATAGTGGATTAAGAAAAGAAGGATTGAAGCCCTAAAGATGAGTGATTAAAGAACAAATTGCCGTAAAATAACCCAAGCGTGATGCTAGAACCTGAGCCTCACCTGAGAAAACGCGAGAGCAATTCAGAGGAAATGTGTCTGGTGCAAGTAACTTGAGCTCGACATAGGTAACCTGAGCCCAACACTAGTTGGCCCTGAACATGTGGAACAACAACAGACCCCGGTCGTGCCTAGCGGCACTAAGGCAGAGACAAGCACGAGCGCCGAATTTCAAATGCTATTTAAATTTAATATTTGCTCTACAGTAGGGTTTAATATCTTGAGCCGTCAATGAGCTAAATTGACAATTGAAAACAACTTTATGGTTCTCTTGGACTTATTTCCATATGTTTTTCTGTAATGTTTAGTTTCTTCATGACTATGAGGAACTAAATCCATTATTATTGAGGTTAGAATTTACCTTTTTGAACTCTTATGTAATCATTTCTGGTTTTCATATTTATGTCTTCCTTTCAATATATCAATATTTTATTGTTGCAGTTACTATGATGTCCCTTTTCCAATATGTATGTATGCATGTATGTATGTATATGTTAAAATATTATATCTATTAATAAGATATATTACAAAAGAAACATCATGAGTCCAACAGACGAAGTGAACTACAGTGGAAAGTATTAGAAAGAAAGCTAGATCCTGAAACTTTAGCAAGAACCTTGATTTGTCTCAATAATATGAATATAAAAATATGACAAAGCAATATTAAGGTATAAGAAAGATATAGTTGGCCCAAAAATACATCAAACCAAGTTTGATACGAAAACAAGTTTAGGTCGAGTTCAAGAGGGGGGGGGGGGGGGAATTGAACTTTAAAAAATTTTCGCAAAAATGGAAAGTATTAAAGTATAGAATGAAAGTTCTTAATTGAAACAATCAAAAGTGTCAATCTGAAGTGTACAACAAAGAGTCAATAGATTCCAAATCAAGAACAATCAGTTGAATCAAAACTCAGAACAAAAAAGCAGCAAAGAACAGTTTACTGAAACATAGTGATAATCAATGAGTATACAATCCAGAACAATTCAAAAACAATCAAGTCATAGCCAAAAACAATAAACTGTAGAAGCAATTAACTAAAATCAGAGTGTGAATCAGTTCAGTCAAGAAACACTTAATTGACAAATACAATCAATATATTGACTAAAACAGACAGATCAGTCTATCAGTAAAATGTACCAGAGTCAAATGTAGAAGCAATCAATTGAATAGAAATACGGTATAAAACTGGTCATAAACATTCAGAAAAATAGCAGAAACAATTAACTAGAAGTCACTCACACAGAAAAACAATATAGAATTAATAGACTGAAAAAAATTAATAATATTCAAGAAAACTAGTTTTCAGAAATACAATCAATTATACAATAAGTATTTTTAACTGGAAACACTCAAACAAAATCAAGAACAAATACAGTCAATTGAACAGATATATAAAACAGTTCCAAAAAACACAAGAATAACATGAACAGAATGAACAATTAACTGAGCACACTGAACAATTAACTGAACAAGCGACAACAAATATGAAAGAACGCTTAAGAAGAGAGAAAAAGAGATCAAGAACACCAAGATTTATATTAGTTCACCCTTCCTCAAGGGCTACGTCCAGTCCTTTGCCAACAAGCAAAGAGTTGCACTAAAAAGATCACCAAGATCAGATCAATACAACACAATTACCCTTGCTCCCCGCAAGTCAATACTGCACCCTACAAGAAACAGCCTATTGAACCCCATAGTAGCTTCAAAATAGTGTAGAACCCTAATGGACATCCCAAATTACGAACCTTATGCAATATGGGTACCAAAAGAACAATTACAAATCACACCCTATGTAATTTATAACCAAACTACTCACAATACAAGTGATATCAAATCAACACTAAAATAATAGTACTTCTACACACAACAGATTACAAATGGATGAAGAACAGCGTAGAAGAGTTAGCTTTGGTGCAGAACCAAGAATTGCACGAAAGCTACTCGAGGCAAAGCTCCAAGATTCAAGTTCTTGAGGTTTTCTTGTTTGAAAATCAAGTAGAATGTGCTCTCACAGTTTGCGCACGTTTTTTTCTCTTAGAAAATCACAATTGATCAATCAAAAGTCTTAGGTACAATAAAAAACGCGCGTTGCCTTTTTTTTTTTTTTTATAAGAAATATAGTTTTTAAATTTGTCAAAAACTCAATCAATTGTTTTCAAACATTCAATCAAATGATTTTTCTGTAACACAGAAAAATCTAGTAAATTGATTTTTGAAAAACAGTGAATTGATTTTACTTTTATAATTTGTTTTTCAAAATCTATTAACCTCATTTTTGATCCAAAGAATTAATTATAAAGCAAAGTGAATCTTATGAGCTCTTTCGAAGTGAAATATTATGCAACTCATGGTTTTGAACCAAAACCACACTCACACACACCCAACCTAAGTTCTAAACCAAAACTCTCATCAATCTCCATAATGGCTTCAAGCAATCCATTTTGCAAGCTTTGATCCATGTTGACTTCATTAAATCACATAGCAACCTCGGTGCTAACATGATAAACCAAGTAGGGTAAAGGAAGTTGGAAAATAGAATGCTAAGAAATATTCAAACAAATAGAATAGTGTGAAGAAATAGGCAAACAAATAGAATACTATATAGCATTAGACAAAAGAATTAAACAAACTAATATGATATTAGAAAAAATATCATCAAATGAAATATGGAGAAATAATCAATCAAATGATATTAGACCAAGCAAGATAATTTAAACAATAAGAAGCTGAAAATGAAACTCAAAGAATTAGATAGACGAATGAAAGAGTATATGTAACAATTTTTCTTTGTTTATAAATAAAGAATGATCATCTTTATATTATGTGACAACTTTTCATGTTTATAAATAAAAAGATATTACATCATTTCCCTTCTACCTTGTATCATCTATGAAATGATTACGTAAGAAATACTTGAATAGAACTGAAGAAGATGTATTGGATTGTACAAATAATGAATTTCTAAGAATACAAAGAGAACAAATAATTGTATATAAACATTACAGGATTTTACATTCCTGTCTACGCCTAATATGAATGGGTATGGAGCTACTGCTTTGCTTCCCACTTCGTCTAGGAAGGCATAGGTTGGGATCCTTTTGGAGGTTTGGTTGGATTATCATCAGCTGATAGATAATCCTCCTAAACCCTCCACAAGCTTAGGTTGAATGATTGCTAAAGAATTAGTGAATCTCCTTCTGACATTCATACGTAGTTCATGGATCATAATAAAAGAAACAAAGAAAAAAGTGATATATAAATACATATATACATACATACATATATATATATATATATATATATATATATATATATGTATATATATATATATATTTATATATATCACTTTTTTTTTTTTTTTTTTTTTTATTATATATATACTATGTATGAATGTAAGAGGGAGATTC
>Ga0099824_1007146_pt1 | contig 14940 bp, 5 predicted proteins | sample SiratrowhiteBW_FD_76837 | JGI IMG/M metagenome (GOLD analysis project Ga0099824, IMG submission 76837) | Root nodule microbial communities of legume samples collected from California, USA - Siratro white BW | ecosystem: Host-associated > Plants > Roots > Nodule | place: USA: California...
AAAAATTATATAAAAATAAAAAAAAAATAATAATTTTATTTTTTTTTTTTTTTTCTTTCCCCCAATAAAAAATTTTTTTTTTTTTTTTTTGAATCAGCCCCAGATAAATAATTGGTGTATTCTCTTGTATACTTCAATCTAATTCAATTTTTACCTACTCAAGTGCATAAATTGTTGAAAATTCTCTGTAAAATGTGTTTCTAAACAAAAAAAAAAAAATTCATTTTTTCTTCAGTAACCCAGATAACCTTCCTATTTATTCTTAATTGATTTATGCAGTTTTAAGTTGAGAGAGGAATAACCTTGAGGGGTGCTTCTGACTCTTGTTTTCAGGCCTCCTGGTGCTATTAAGTTGATCTTGGCATTGCATAAAGTTGAGTTGCCAGCCATAACCTCTTTTGGGATAAAGTAGTGTTTGTCTCAGAATATTTATATATGATCCTTTCATTGTGCACGTGGGTACTGCTTTGCCAACTATAATGTGGTCCAGTGGAATCATAACCTAAAGAAACCCATAAAGTGAGATATTATATACATATATAAAAGTGCTTGCAAGTTCTTTGTCATGTTACTACAAATCTTGTATCCCAACTTTGTTTCATAATGCAATATTGGTGTGGAAGCTAACTTATTTCTCTCAATTCATATAAATCCCACAAATTGTCATGAATTTGTTTGTGTAACTTGGTAAGCTATGTATACACTACATCACTCATAAAATATTGGAAGCCAAATCTTTTTTCTTTTACATTTACAGAGATAATATCTAAATTTTTAAGGATCAAATAAGTTTCTTCTTTCAATATATATCATCAACACTAATTAATATATATTTATATCTATATATATGACAATTAATAATATTAAAATAATGTTAGTAAAGTAATTATCAAATATTAAATATATCTACGTTATTAAAAAAATTATTAAGATTTTAACGTATCAATACAATCATTTATAAAAATATTGTTATGATAAAATTTATTTAATAGAAAGATAATATTTTAAAAATATTACTAAATTTTTTCAATAATCTTAATAAAAAATAACATTATAAAAATGTTATTAAATTTTTTTAATAACTTTTTTAATAGAGAAACAATATTTTAAAATTGTTACTAAAAGTTTTTAATAATATTTTTAACAGAGATTATATTATAAAATATTACTAATACAAAATATTTTTACTAATTATTTAAATAGAGAGACAACGTTGTGAAATTGTTACTAAAAGGTTTCTGTTGCAAGTTTGTAATGTAATTCTTACAATTTGTTATTAAACAGACAACTTCAAACAATTTTTTCTCGAAAATAGTGAGATTGTGTATAAAAAGAAATGATTACAGTCAAATTATTTGAAGCCTTGGAAACATTGAAACTACAACTATCTTCCTATTTTGTTAACTTTGGATCTCCGTCAAAACTGCATTTACAATTTAAAAAATAACATGTTGTGGGTGTTTTCTTTTCAAATGGTAAACGAACGTAATATGTCAATTGACATATTGTCATAAAAAATGAGATAAATGACTAGTTTATTTGAAGGAAGTCAAAATAATGCACAATGATTGGACACTACACAATGCTCATAATCCATTTACATATAACCATATGATCTTTATATACCTATTGCAAGGTGCATTCATTGTCCCGTGAAAAAGGTCAATTAGGACAAGTCACAATGGAATTACAGTGCTTCACTTGTTGCATTCTTAACTAGAAAGTGTTACATCATAACTATAAGCTAAGCCTAATAGCAAGTGCTTGATCCAAAAATTAGTATAAGAGCTAAGGTCACTAGTTTGATTCCTAATAGAACAATTATTCAGTGGAAGATTGCTGTAGGTTGTACAATTGTCCTATGGCGTAAGTCAGGTAGGTCAAGTTACAATCAAAGAGTTTGATTCCTATGAGGATAATTGCTCAGCAAGAGATTGTTGTAGGGTGCATTAATTGTCCCATGGAAGAAGTCAGGTGGGCTACGTCATATTGAATCATAGCGCTTGGGTTGTTACACTCTTAAGTAGAAAGAGTTGTACCCTGATGGTAAGTTATAACTTTTGGCCTAATGATAAACACTCAATCCAATAATACTATCTTCTTTATTCCCCTCAACCCTCTTTTGTTTCGTTTTATTGCCTCTTTCTTCCTTTTCCTCCAACTTCTTTAATATAATCTCTTCCTACCCAGAATATGTAATCCATATTTTCTTACCTAATTTCCAAGGCCTAAGTGATTCTACAGGGCCTTTCTTAACCAATATAACCTATTGTAGTTATTTATGACATTATCAAATATATAACTACTCATGGTATGAACAACTAACCTTAATTATCACTTCTATTGAGCCCTTGATAACATATCAATGGTTTACTCACCAACCTAATTTCCTCTCTAGATCTTACTTGGTACACTTGTGCACATCTTCTTACCTCTTAAGAAATCTTGGGGTTTAACTTTGTTATCTTGATCATAGTCAAGTGTTGCCCCTTCTTTATTTTGTTTTGGTAATTATGGCTTTTGTAATTAGGTTACCTTCCTTCTTAAAGTTTTGTCTTCCATTGTCTCATCATTTGCCTAGTTTATTTGAGATTGTTTGCTACCTTTCTAAATTTTAATTGTGTGTTATCTACCTTGTGAGACATTGTGATTTTTATCTTAACTCTATCTCACCTTAATCGCTTACAATTTCTTCTCCCGTTGTGTTTATTCTCTATCTCAATCACACATGGGTCAAAGTCCTTCTTCGTTTCATTACGCTTCATTTGAAATTAGGAAACAAGATGAGTTTATTTTTTGTTTGCTTTAAGGTTTTGTGTTTCGGCCTCCATAACAAACTAAACCCTTTTCATGCTTTCTTTATGTTAGGCTTTTAGAACCACATAATCGACCAATATACAACATGTTGTTGTCATATTCCCGATGCTCATCTTCATCTCAAATGAATGTTAACATATTTCCTTTTCTGTGTTCCCCTGACTAGCATTCTCTTTAACAACTCTTGAATTTGCCTTTCTTTTCTTATTCATAATGCATTTATTATACTCTATCAATCTCATTGACATCATTGTGCCCTTACTTCCACCAACGTTGGTCACATCGACTATCTTTTCTAGCAAGTCCATCATTCTTATTTCCATTTGTGTGACCTATATTAAATTTGTTAGATTCTAAGCATTGCAATTCATATGATGACATGTGTATCCTATCTGTTGTCACACTAAAGGAGTCAACTTCATTGATCTTTTTTTCCCTATATACCACACTTGCACATCATTGTATTTGATGGTGATAATTCTTCTTTAATGGAGACTTGATATGTGTTGCCATTTATCTTCATTTTCTTAACAATATTTGCATCATACCCAATCAACAATCAAATTTACATTCAAGCAAATTCCAATTCTCCCAAGCCTCAATTGATTCACCAATAAAAATCAGTGTCCTTGAGTCATTATTGTCTTGTTGAAACATTCATGAGCCTATGATGATAATGGTATACCCCTGACCCTCATCACTTTCTTTCCTAACAAAGTTTGGTTTTACCATGGAGTGAACGATTCAAATAATGATGAGAACCAATCACTGTACTCTTCTATTATCTTGCTTATATTAGTGTCTTCTTCCTTAGTGAGTGATAAAACTTTATCTCCTAGGTATTGCACTCTTATGAACTTTAAGCCTCTTATAATAATTTTTTCTCTTAGGAGACTCCCTGTCATTGTTGTTGTGTAATCTTCCAATCAAACTTCTATTCAAAGACTCTTTTTCCTCTTTCTTTGCTTAGAATTTGGTTCCCTCCCATCTATATGTGATATTAGCTTTGTTTAAGCCTCCCAATACAACATGAGCCCATGATTGCTCATGATCTTCCTTTTCCATACTGCAACTGTGCTTGTTTTCTTTCATACTTGATTCCTTTTATTTTCCACCTTTCTTATAGTGTTTCATCATTTATCCAATATTTGGCATATTGACATTTATCTTTCTATTACCTATCCATATCTCCAATTTTCTCTTAGGCATTGTACTCCAAAGAACCTCTATAAAAACCAAATCTCTACCCTCTCCAATTGAGTTTTCTTGAAATGAATAATTGTTGAAACCCTAGACAATATAATCCCCTAAGTCCCACTAGACAGTCTAAGACAAGTAGATCATCTATGAGTTTTGTTGATAAAAAACACAATATGTTTGAATATAAATGAATTATTTGAACATTCTAAGACGTGTTTTGTGACAGTTGAATGATTCATAACCATTAAGTGCTATTAGGAAGTTTCATGACAGACAATGATATAAACAATATGTGTTTTTAACTTGAATTTGATTTATAATCAAGTCGTAACAATCAAATATTTTCTAGATGAAAATCAAATGTTTGAAATATTATTTTTAATGTCTACAATAGTTATGTTTGAAAACGTTTTCTGACAAACGGTCATATAATCATCCATTTAAGGAATCAAATGAATCAATGTGTTTATGATTAATTGTGATTAACTCTTATATATGCAAATCTTGTTTGAATTGTTTCTATAAACAAAATAGAGACACAAATGCTTTGAAGATTCAAATCATAACTTTCTATATCAAGTGTCTAAGCCAAGAAAGATGAAAATTCTCATTGAAGTTCAAACAAAAACCAAGTCTTTACTAGTCAAAGTTGCAATGGTCATCTTTCACGTCAATATAAAGGATTCAAGATAAAAATGAAGAACACAACAACTATATTTTATAATTCTTTCAATCTTATAAGTGATTATATAATGTTTTTTATAGGTAAGTGATCACTACTCTCTCTCTCTCTCTCTCTCTATATATATATATATATATATATAATAATAATTAGCAACATAAAACAAAATGTTACTAAATCAAACAAAATGTTATTAATATGATTTAGTAACATTTTTACTTATTAATATAAACATTTATAAAAATGTTAGTAAATATTTTTTGTAACATTTATTTAATAAAATAATATTTTAAAAATGTTACTAAATTCTTTTAATAATATTATTTTAAAAAGAAAGTAACACTACAAAAATGTTCTAAAACTTTTTAATAACTTTTTTTCAATATAAAAGCGGCATTTTAAAATTATTATTAAAATTTTGTAGTAATACTTTTTTCAGTAAAAATAACATTATAAAAATGTCACTAAATTTGGTAACATTTATTTAATAAAAAGATGATATTTTAAAAATGTTATTAAATGCTTTTAGTAATATTTTTCTTAATAAAAATGTTACTAAAAATGTCTAATAACTTTCTTTTAATAAAAAGGCAACATTTTAAAATTATTTCTAATATTTATTTTAATAAAAGTAGCATTAATGTAACTAATTTAAATATTTTATAATATTTTAACAAATATTACTAAATTATTAAATTGTTTAACAGAGGAACGTGTATTACCAGAGAGAAATTCGTTATGTTTTTTGAAAAAAAATTAAAAAATCACTAGACAAAAATTTGAATGAAAGTAAGAAAAGTCAATAAATTTAATTAATATATCTAAAAAACTAAAATCCCAATCCTTACTTAAGTTAAGAAACACAATTGTTTAGAAATATATTTTTTATATGGACATAAATTTCAACTAAACTCACTAAAAAATTTACTTTCCCTCCTTTTCCTTTAAGTATAAGCTAAAGTAGCAATAGCACCCACTTGTCCCTCAAAACTCGCATCAATTTCAATACTAAAACATGTTAAAATAAGCTAAACTAAATAGGGTCCTAAATTCACCTTCTAAGAGAAAATGATAAGTTACTTGAATATTTCCTTATGTTAAAACAAATAAGTTTAAAATGGATATAAAGTTATCGAAACTCTTGACAATGTAATATTAAGTTCGTACTTAGAAACTAATATATAACTCTCTAGTTGAAGTTTTGTCTTGAATGTAACAAGTAATATAATTAATTATTAGATAACATATAGGTTCTCTTGAAATTCATTCCATATCAGAAAATAAAACACGTACTTATCTCAATTCTCATGTTCATTCAACTAAACAAAAAACAACAACCATGGCAAGAATAAATAAGACAAAACTTGTTTCAATCAATGATCCCACCATAAATTCTTATCTTCAATTGCAATAATAGAGTGATGCATAAAATTCAAGAATTACATAGTATAAACTATCAAACATGTCCTCATGACTAATGAAGTGAAATAGATTAATTCAAAAAAAGATTAATTCATCTTACGGATGAGATACAAACTCGACCCTTTTAAAGTCAATGAAAAAAGAGTATCACAATAGATGCATTAGTGATCATGCCGTTAAAGAAAACTTATATTAATTGTACCGCCATATTTTATTTGCTTTGGTACATGTTAGTTTGGTTGATTCAACAACTACATTGGAAAGTCCTTTTCCAAACCAATGTCCTCAAGACTTCTAAGTTAATCCAATTTGTAACTATCTCACAATTCTTACAACCACTCAAAGATACAATGATCTCAAATATTTGCTATATTTGCAAAGATACCAAAAAGCATAATTCTAGTGGTTCATTTCATGACTCACTTCATGCTTTGTAAGTAGAGAAAGCCAATTTAAAATATATCTAGCCTATATATTATATTCCATATCATTTTATATTTTTTATGGAAAAGAAACTTTGACAATCGCAGGTTCATTACAACCCTGTGTCAACCGTGACGTGGCATTATTTTATGATGTGGTTTGAGGGTAGAAATAATATTTGGATCATGAATTAAAATATTTGAATTTTACAACTTTTTTTCGACAGTGTTTCCTTAGACAGAGAAAAGAGAAAGGTGCCCAATTTTGAAACTCAAATCCCAATCCCAATCACTCTCACCCTCACTCACTTCAATTCTTCTCTCCTTCTTCTGTGATGCGAGTTCAAATCAAAAATTGAGGCAAAGCGAAGATCAGAGAGAGAGGATGGTTTCGTATGTGAATATCTAGCTGTACGGCTTGGGAAGGTTAGTGGTAGTAGGGATGGTATTGCTGGTGGTGTTTCAGGAGAAGCTTATCTATGTTCCAGTGCTCCCTGGTCTCACCAAGTCTTACACCATCAATCCCTCTCGCCTCAGATTCATCTACGAGGACATCTGGCTTCGCTCCTCAGACGGTGTTCGCCTCTAAGCCTGGTTCATCAAGCTCTTTCTTGATTGTCGATGTCTTCGCTCTTCTCATTGATTTCATTTTATTTTCATCTTCTACCAATTACTTTATTGTTACTATCCCTTAATGGTTTGTTACGAGTTTAATCGATTCATTAGTGTGTGGCGTGGAATGGGAGAAATGCATAAGAAGACCGCGTTACAGAAAGAGACAGAGACGACACATGCTTGGAAAAAACGATTCATTGCAACAAAAGAGGGAGACAACATACGTCGGAGACCAAATGTGAATGAAACCTTCCACCTCACCGTCTCGTTTAGTTCTCGTTTAAGTGTAATTACACATGAAGGTATCAATATACCATAGACTATTTTTTACTATCCAATGCCTTCTCTTTATTTTTATAAAAAAAATAATAATAACTTTACGTTTAATTTCAAGCTAAGTAAAAAATAAATCACCAAATCCAAATTATTAGTACAAACACTAAATTATGTTCAACTTTGTTTGTGGGCGTCGCAGTAGGATCTGGAAAAGGCTTATGAGAAAGCCGCCATAAAATTTCACCCGGACAAAGGTGGCGATCCCGAGAAGTTCAAAGAGCTTGCTCAAACATTAAGAGGTTCTGAGTTACCTGAGAAACGTAAGATTTATGATACTTACGGTGAAGATGCTCTTATGACACAAACAAGAATGTCCACTTCGAAACCCATATCCTCCTTCCGACTCACCTCCCTCCTCCGCTCCCAGAAAGACCCCTCCGCCGCCCTCCAACTCTTCCTCAACCCAAACCCTAACCACCCCTCGCCTCGCCCCTTCCGCCGCTCCCTCCGCTCCTACAACATCATCATCACCAAACTCGCCCAAGCCAAAATGTTCCCCCAAATGGAACAACTCCTCAACCACCTCCACACCCAAACGCGCTTCCCTACCCCCGAGCCCCTCCTCCGCCACGTCATCGCCTGCTACGCCCGCGCCCGCCTCCCTTCGCGCGCTATCCGCACCTTCCTCTCCATCCCCTCCCCCTCCCTCCGCTCCTTCAACTCCCTCCTCCACGCGCTGCTCCTCTGCCGCGACTTCCTCTCCCTCACGCGCCTCCTCCCGCACCTCCCCCGCTTCCGCGGCCCCGACGCCTGCTCCTACAACATCCTCATGCACGCCTGCTCGCTAACCGGCGACCACGATCGCGCGTGGAAGCTGTTTAACGAAATGCGCAGGCGAGGTGTACGTCCGAATCAAATCACGTTCGGAACTCTGATCACCGTGCTGTGCAAAAAGCCTCAATTGCACCTCCCCCGGGCGTTTAAGGTGAAGGAAGAGATGGAGCGGGTTTTTAAAATTAAGCCTAATGCTTTTGTGTACTGTAATTTGGTTAAAGCTGTTTGCGAGGTAGGTGATTTTGATTCCGCGTTTAGGTTGAAAGATGAGATGGTGAGGAACAGTTTGAAGCTTGATGCTGTGGTGTACAACACTTTGATTTCGGAATTTTTGAAAGCGGGAAAGAAAGATTTAGGGTTTAGGGTTTTGGAGGAAATGAAGAGTGGTGGTGTGAAGCCGGATTCTGTGACGTGTAATGTGTTGATTGGGGAGTTTTGTAGGGAGGGGAATTTCGAAGAGGCTTGTAGGGTTTTGGATGATGGGTTGGAGGGTGTGAAGCCTGATGTTTTTGGCTACAATGTGGTTATTGGGTGGCTGTGTAAAGAGGGGAAATGGAGGGAGGCTGATGATTTGTTTCGGGACATGCCAAGGCGGCACTGTGTTCCTGATGTTGTGACTTACCGAACACTGTTTGATGGGCTTTGCCGGTGTATGCAGTTTGAGGAAGCTGGGTTGGTTTTGGAGGAGATGATTTTTGAAGGCTATGTTCCGCGTTCCTCGAGTTTGAATGAGTTTGTTGGTATGTTGTGCAAGGAAGGGGATTTTGAGTTGCTGGGGAAGGTTTTGGGTGGTTTGGTAAGTGGGGGATTTTGCTGTGAGGATGTGTGGAGAACTTTGGTTTTATTGGTTTGTAAGTCGGAAAACATGTTGGAAGCTTCTGAGCTTTTTGATGAATCGGTGTTGGCATGAATTCTAGATTTGGTTTCAGTGAATGCACAGTGAGATTCTGTTAGTTCAAAAATACGTATTTTCAGGGATGGCCTGGACTCTCCTAATCCTGCCAAGCATAAAACTAAGCGTTTCATCAACGATCTATACCAGAGAGGTGAATCTGTAGTCCACAAAGCGAAGATGAATATCCGTGAAGAGTAATTGCAAGCAAGTTCGAAAGGCTTGGAGTATTGGTTTGGACACACCTTTTGTTGAAGGAGATATGCTTATTGAGGCCTTCTAAGTTCCCCCTTCCAGAAAAGGGTCAGCAAGTCACCAATTCTACTGCAGTGTAGATGCTCCAAACCATCAGGTAGGTAGCTTCAATCCAAATTATTGTGATTTTTGCATTATACTTTTAATCTGATAGTATTTGTTGTTTTGATTTCTATAGGATGAAGTGAATGAGATGTATCTAATTGTGATTAAAATGATATAGTAATGATACATAGGTCTTGTTTTGACGAATTTCTCTATAAGGATTTTAAGAGAGAAAATTAGGAAGAAAAATTGAAATTAGCTTTTCCATATTTTTAAAATTAATTTATGCTCAAGCTAATTTGTAGAAACTATCTCTTATAGTTTATCTAATTTTTTTTGAACTTGTGTATAACTAGTTTTAACTTATGGAAAAACTCATTTCGTTTTTTTCCTTTTTAATCTTTTTGACATACAAATCCTTATGGCATAGCTTGTACAATAAGCAGATATATATGGCCTTGCTCTCTTGGTACTTCCATTTCCATTATAACAAGCTAAACAGCCCACTGGGAAAGAAAAATAAATGATTTTACTATTTTCTTCATATTTTAATGGAATTTCTGTAGCTCAATTTGAGGTGATTGATATGCTACATGGCTGGGTAATTAAGTTGATGAACGCTGTAATATCAAATAAGGGGCATTGTTCTTAAAATGTTGATAAACTGCTTAGAAAATGAATGACAGCTTATTATTTTCATTGTATCTTGTTGTTCTGATTTGAATGGAAAATAAAATGATTCCAAGGTGATAGAGATATTCACTATTTTTTTACTGACTTGTCATTGTTAATGTCTAATGTTGGTGCATCTTTTTTATTGTGATAAATATGGATATGTTGTAATATTAGAAATTTCAAGTATACTAGTTAAAAATTAAAATTTGTGGGATTATGTTTAAGGTTATCTAGACACATAATTGGATTGAAGATAGTGTATTTGCTTCTGCTTCAAGGGAAGGATTTCTAGTTTCAACATGATAATTATTTAAAGAACTGTCTTGTGAAAATCTGGCTTAGGATAAGGACCGTCTTCTGGTGGTCTTGGTGCTACAGCTGCATCATTCTAAGTTCGGGATCAAATGGCTGTCAGTTGGCATATGAAGTTTAGTGGAAGACGGTTGCTTTGGTACAAACTCGCATTCATACCTTTGTAAAGATTTTTAACCCCAAAATTGAATTAAGGTAACTTTGTTTGATCAGCTATTTAATCCGAAAATTTGCATTTTTTTGATGCAAAGATTCTTTATTTGCATATGACCGAATGTGATGAGGAAATAATTACATATATTATATGACTTGCATGAAAATTGCGTTGGTGATTGATTCATACCATTGTGATGTTGAGCAAGAATTAAGTTAGCTATCAAGTATCAACTTCATATCACGACCCCCCTTTTCATAGCTAGACTTGGGAATTCTAAAATTTTCAAAGATTAATTCGAGATTTATGAGCTATTACTTACATATGTTTTATACATGGGAACTGGATATTTTTTTTGAAAAGTATTGGCATAGTTGGTCAGATTGAGGACATCTTTATTTTTATCATCTACATGCATGTCCCTAAGCTTGCCCACGGGTAAAGATACTTTTTTTGTACTTTGTGCGAGTACGATCTTTTACTATAGTAGATTTGAAATACTCAACTCTTCTAGAAAATGCACTATAGTCATCTTTATTAGAAGGGTTATGAGATAAGGTCGCACCTTACTTTTTATGCATCTCATTGTCACATTATTCAAAAGACCTCAATATAACTTTTGCTATTATACAATATAAGATTCTACTTTAATAATATTTTACTCTTAACTTCTTGAGAGAGGAGTTGCTTTTAAGATAAAAAATAAATTTGTTATTTTTATAATCCAGAGTCTTATACATTATGAGTTTTAAATGTTTTCATATAGCATCCTTTGATGGAAATGGAAGGGTCTTAAACTCATGACCCTGAATATGACCTTTGCAATAGAGATGTCCTAAGCAATCATATGGCTTTTTTTGTTTCTTGGTTCTATCTTATACGCACTAAATAGAATCCCAATTCCTAGCATAAATATCTACAATAAATTGATGGTGAAAGCGAAACTTGATACCCAAGAAAGAAGCTTTACAAGAATGTGTGAACTGTGTCGAAAGGGAGGAGGCGTGACCTTGTATGGCGTTTTGGCACAGTTGTCCAATAGGAACAACTAATTTACAGAAGTTTGGAGGTGCCAACTTTGAGGCATCTCGTGCGTCATCAACAATTGACGTGCTCATCTATCATTCTTGCAGTATGACTTTTGAAGATTTTTAAACTTTATTTTCTTGATAAGACATTGGTATTGAGTATTTAATAAATCTAGTAAATGCAAATACTTGCATTCTAAGAGGTATTTCCATGCTTCAGCTTGACATCATCACTTTTGTATATAAACATTTTACCTTGAAGTTTAGACTCCCCTGTGACATCTTATCAGTTCCTGAATGTATATCATAGGCAATTTTGGGGAAAATTAATACAAGAACATATTTGCCTCTTGGTTTTCCTCCAATAAAAAATTGTTAAAAACATTATCATAATGTTTAAAAGAATTGAATTGGTCAATTTTATTCCTTGAATTTCAATTTACATGCCAAAAGACCAGGCTCCATTGATGAATTTGATGCATCTTCATTTTAAAATTTAAAGCTTCTTCATTGCATGTTCTGGACTCGTAGCCTTCCCAATTTTTTTTGGGTAAATTCTTTGTGCACCCTCATACTTCCAAAAATACTAAAAATACCCTTCTGAAAATGAATTGGAGTTGCTTGCGGCGTAGGTTGTGTGGGGTTTCCCTTCGGTGGTTGGTGCGCTGGTGTTTCGTGAGTGGTGCTAGTGTTTGGTGATGGTAGGTGAGTGCGTTTTTTCTTTCTAGTTAGTTTTCCATTTATGTTATTTTTCAATTCTGAAATGTGGTTCAGAATTAAAGAATTTAAAAGTATTTGTGATAATTTGTATTTTGAGTTGTGCAATTCAGTATACACCATATTTTGGAATGTATAATTTGGAATATAAGTTTCTTAATGTTTTTTAGCATTTAAATTTTTGGTGTAATTATAGTATAGTGATTGTTGCTTGTGAAGATAGAATCTCAATTTTGAAGCTGAATATCCAATTAAGTAGATAAAAGGTTAGGTATGAAAGAGTTAGATTTAATGAAGTTTGTAGATAGTGATGATGAATTGGTTGGATGAGATTAGATTTTACGACAAATGAGGTAAATACAATTTTATTCATGTGTAAAAATGTAAAAATGTTTGACAGCTCATGTAATTATATTTAATGCATTTGTATAGGTATTTAGTATAGGTATTTGGTATACTAAATGACTTGTGTAGGGTGATCTTGGACTTGCTTTTGTGATTATAATAATTAGATTTGACAAAGCAAATACACAACAGAAAAGAAAAATATTTTACTCTTGAGGTTGTGAAATGGAGTGTATGTATAGAAAATATAAACACTATTTGAAGGTGACTGGAATTGATACAGGAAACTGTGATTATCTTTTTCGAATGTAAGATAAGCCGCAATGGAAAAGATTAGGTATTGAAGGTAATATATAAAAGTCGTACTCATGGAACGACTCATTAGTTGATCAAAACATTGTTGATATGAATAAAGGTCCAGTGAAGCCAATAAATATATTACTTTAAAATAAAATTGGAGAGAATGTTACGACAATAAAATAACTGTATAATGTTAAATATGTATAAAAAAATCACTTTGAGGATTTAGATAAAAAATGCAACAACTAAATATTAAAAAGTTAGACTGAAAAAGTTAAATGCTAAAAAATATGAAGAAAATAATTGTATTTTGAATTCCACCATTCATTTTGGAATACAAATATTGAATTCAATATTATATTATCCAAAATATAATTTATTACAAATTAAACTTCTGAATTCCTCATTTTGCAATTAAAAAATAACGAAATGGAAAACTAACTAGAAAAAAAACCAACACAATCACCTACCACCACCGTCAAATTACAACACCAACCACCAAAGAAGGGGAAACACTACAACTTTCAACACAAACTAACGATTCCAAAACACATCAATGCTTAAAGAAGAGTATATTTAGCATTTTCGGAAGTATGGGCGGTGCAGGATGAAAACATGGAGCTGCAGGAAGAATTTGACAAAATATGCGGCTGTTAAAACTGTTAGCCCACATATGTATTCGGTGTTTTGTTTTCAAGTGCTGATGAACTAAATTCTTAACTTCGTGACGAAAAAACGTGAACAACATATTCATTAATAATATGTTTGGACGAAGTCTTCCTAAATTCCTTTTAGGTGAGAAAAATTAAAGAGAAAAAAGTTCAAATTAGTTTTTCATAAAATAAAATTAATTTATGTATAAATTAAAAGTAAAAATTTCGAAAAACTAAATAAGAACTCTTCTACAAATTAACTTATATATGAGTTAATTTTAGTTTATACAAAAATCAATTTCAAAATTTTTTCTTATTTTTTCCTAGAAAAATTTGTGGAAAAGATTATTCAAATAGTCCCAAAAATGTCACAATTGTGAAGAGTGGAAATATATATTTTTTTATTAAATAAACTAGTTGAAATCACACAATTAGTTTGATATCACATTTTCATTAATTTTACTATATTAATGAAAATACATGGTTCCCGGAATATGGCCTCGTTATGAAGAGCTTGCAAGAATAGAAATGAAAATGTTTGAAGGCACTTATAGAAGACAGGAAGATTGGAGGATGAAGCAACAAGTGCAACGTTCCTTTACTAAAGGTTTTAGGGAGGAGGTTATAATCTTTTGAAATACACGTCTTACGGAAAAACTACATTTAGTTTCCTTAAAATGTCATTTCGAAGAGTTACATTTTCTTTTTCGCCATGAAAGAGACCAAAGGACTCTAATTTTCAATTTTCCAATAGAACCAATTGATTTTGGTCTGACTTTAACATTTTCACCATTTGATTATTCTTAGCCTTAATCCTAAGTTATGATAGTTTAATTTTCTTTAGCTTCTTTGTTCTCATAGCTTGATTTTCGCCAATTGATTTTCGTCACGTCTCGTTATTTATTGGACAAGGAACCGATGCACACTTTTTTTTGGTAAACGAGAGATCTATAAGATTAGGTACCAAGTGACAATAATGACTTGGTATCATCCTCTCCATTCTCTTAGGCTTTGTTTAGTTGGGGGAGTGGATTTGAGAGAATGGATTTAAAGGGATTTGAGTGGATTGTGTGTGGATGAGATGGTTGTTTGGATTAATAGATGAATGGATTTGAGAGGATTGATTATGAAAGTTTGGGATTGATTTGATAGATATTATAGATTTGTTTTTATTTTTTTAATTGATATATTTATGAAATTACTAATTAACCCTTGTGACATAAGATGGTAAAAAATTAAAATGAATTAGATTAAATTGATTTTAATATAAAAAATATAGAAACTGAATTAACTAAC
>Ga0099824_1007147_pt1 | contig 14934 bp, 1 predicted proteins | sample SiratrowhiteBW_FD_76837 | JGI IMG/M metagenome (GOLD analysis project Ga0099824, IMG submission 76837) | Root nodule microbial communities of legume samples collected from California, USA - Siratro white BW | ecosystem: Host-associated > Plants > Roots > Nodule | place: USA: California...
TAGACTTGCTCTGTTCTCCGCCACGAGTCCAATGGTGGGCTCCGCTCGAGAAACTGATGGAAGACAGACGCGAAGTCTTAGAGAGAAGTCAGAGAAGAGGGAGGTCAGAGGTTTTAGAGAGATAGTGGCTCAAGTGGGAATGAGACTTGATTACTAACTTTTCTTATAAATACGTGTTTCCAGTTTAATAATATAATAATCAAATGTTGATTCCACTTTTACCACTTCTACTCAGATGATAGATTTTCTAGGTTGTTACAGTATTTATTTATTTATTTTATTTACTTACCATTTTCACTAATTTAGAATAAATTCCTTACATCAATTTTTAATAAATTTTAATTTTTTAATATGTTAAGAAAAGTTGCTATTTAAATTCGTAATAATTAAGGAATTTATTAATTTTGTAATAATTACTATCTATGTTAGTTTTATTTTTAGGAATTTGATTAATAAAATAATTATAAATATGTAAGCGTTGTATTTATTTATTTATTTGATTTATTTACCATTTACATACAGGATATAATATTATATTTGATTTATTTACCATTTACATACAGGATATAATATTATATTTGATAATCTCTACATCAATATCTGGAATTTGTAGACTAATAAGTGCAAGCAAATTGGTGGTGCAAACAATAGAATTAATCACAAATAGTGCAACATCAAAATATTTGCTACTTGTGTTAATGACTTGTGATAATTATTCATATATATTATTTTGTTATAATTAAACTTTTGCGTCTAATCTTATTTTACTTATTTTTAATTTTATCAAATTTACAATTTCTTCTTTATCAAAAATTATTTTTTCTCATAATAATATTTTTAATGTTATAATTTAATTAATAAGTTAAATTTATCAATTATATCCAATAATTCAATAATATTTCATTCTAAATTAAATTTAAATAAGGCCAATTGTATTATTTAACATATGTATAAATTTCTAAATATATAAAAAATTATCAATCATCAAAATTAAATTAATAATATTTTATGTTTAATTATTTTAAAATTTAAGTATAAATTTATAATCTTATAATTTTATTAATTAAAAAAGTTTAAAATTAATTCACATCTATATCATCATTTACTAACTTTCTATTCAAATTCAGTCAAAACTCACTATATTTTTCTTATTCTTGTTTCCCTCCATTTTAAAATTCGATTTAAATTAATAAAAAAATTGTAAATTAAGAAAAATAATTTAATTTTCTTGTATAAAAATTATATCACAAAATTAATTCAAAATTATCTTGAAAAATCTGATCTTGTTTTCATCTTTATCCTCACTCTCCAGTTTTCAGCCACCAACCACAAAAAAAATGTTTAAAAAAAGTGTGACCATATGACAACAACATGAACTGGCAGAGTCAATCCTGTCTCAAGGAAGACCAGTTCATCATTTCCTTGCAAAATGGGCTAAAGGTTTACACGCAAGAGAGAAAAACCAAATCATTACAAAGTTATAATATGATCTTAGTAACACCAGTCAATATTGCAATTTGAACAATGAGATTAGAATTTAGGGCTTAGGGTTTGTAAAATTTAGCCATTTATTTAGAATTTGAGTTCTTCAACATCCCTCTTACAAACATACAATTTACCATAACACAAAATTTTATTGGTTTATATAACAATAAGGAGAAGACAGATAGACACTACAAGACAAGAGAGCATTAAGCATGAACAGGGGTAAAGGAAGTGAGGTTCCTGAAATGCTCCCACGCTTTCTCCCACACAAGTGCTTCATAGTTCTTCGAGGAAGAACCATCGGTGGTGGCCAGGACAAGGCGATAGTTGACCCCTGCAACTATCTGAGTCTCACCCTTTATCACCTTCTCCAACTTCAGTTTCTCACCGGATCGCTTCTCATGTTCCGTAACGGCGTAATTTGCTATCTCCGTTACGTGAGGATCGTTGATGTTCTTGATGGGGCTCCACCCTCCGATCGCAATGTTCTTCCTTGCAACCGCGGAAGCGAAGAAAACAGACACCAGAACAATAAGGCACTGAAGTGATTTCTTCATCCTGACCCGTAACTGTTTCTTCTCTCTTCTTCTTTTTTCCTACTTCTAAGGGCCTTTAACCTGTCAACACTGTGTTGTGAAATTATGATACCTCGGGGTTCTAATTTATAGCACAAGCGAGAGGATCGGAATCGTTGCTATGGATCGGATCATACTGTATGGGCTTGGCCCATAAAAATAAAAGCCCAAATCGACATGAAATAAGAGTTAGTTTGAAATATTTCATAAACAAGAGTTAACTCAATTTTTTAAGCTTGTTTGATACACGCCAATTATTCTAAATATGTTACTAGTAAGTTGAAACCATTAGTAATACTCTGATTTATAAATTCTATAAATTGCATATCCACATCAATGGACAGTGTTAAAAACAAAAGTAGGAATTGAATAACCCAAAGTATTGTCTGAAGTCTTTAACTTATTTTATTTTATAACAAGGCTTATATTTGTTACATTCGTACCGATAAAGAAATAACAAATTAAATATAGGTTAGATAAATTTATTTAATGTATAAAATATTTTTTAAAATTTCTATTTAGTTTCTAGTGAGAAAGAAAAATTGCACAGCTTTATTGATATAAGCTCTTTGTTTCTACAGATTTTATGTTGCTTCTACAAATATCAGTTGTTTAACTTTTAAGTGGGACGATGAATAAGTTTTTATTTTAAAAAATACAAAAATTGATTATTTATCATGTATTTTATATTTATATAGTTGTGTAAGACATTTTTAATTTCTGAAATAAGATTTTTATTAGTTGGATAAAAAAGTTTGAAGGGGCTAAATTGGAAAGTGTGAAAGCTTGAATCGAAAGAAGAAAGAAAAATTATGTGTACAAGTGGACGTCATCCAATAATTCTGAAGAAAAAAAAATAGATTATAGGTGACGTAAATAAAAAAGTGTAATGTATTTGAGTTACCTTTAACCTAGGTGAAATCTTTTTCCAAAGAGATCTTTTAAAAATGATATATATATATATATATATATATCAATAAAATCTGTAGAAGCAACATAAAATCTGTAGAAACAAAAGAGCTTATATCAATAAAGTTGTGTAGGTTTTCTTTCTCACTTTGGTAATATAACAATTTAAAAAATATATATATTATATTACCCGCATTTAATTTAATTTTTAAAAGATTATATTATTATAAAACAATATTTTGCAAAATTGATTTATGGTTAAGTTTCTATAAAATCATTGAGATATTATTTAATTAAGAAAAAATGCTATTTAATTTTGTAATAGTTAAGAAATTTATTGAATTTTTTGTAATAAATATTATTTGGGTTAGTTTTGTAATAAATATTATTTAATTAATATTGAAAATAGTATGCTAAGAAGAATATGGAGATGTGACAAAATGATCATACACATTCAATACAAGGACGAGAATGAAGATGGAATTTTACTTAAAAAGATAGAAATGGAATAATCAAATCTTCATCCGTCTTACTGATTTTTCCATGTAGTGATGATGATGTAATATACGTTTTAGTCAAAGTGAAATTTTGCTTTTATTAAATTATTTAATACTATGAAAGATTAAAATTTTAAAGAAATTTAAAAAATACCTTTTAGAAATGCTCTATTATTTTTTTAGAAATATTTTAAAATCTTATTAAATTTTATAAATATTATGTTTATTTTTAAATAAACATAAATATTCAATTATTTATTTAATTAATAAATTAATTATAAATATGTAAGTTTTGTATTTTTTTTCATTTACTGGATTTATTTACCATTTTCACTATTTTAGAATAAATTCCTTATATCAGATTTTAATAAATTTTAAATTTTTAACCTGTTAAGAAAAATTGCTATTTAATTTTGTAATAGTTAAGAAATTTATTGAATTTTGTAATAAATATTATTTGGGTTAGTTTTGCAATAAATATTATTTAATTAATATTGAAAATAGTATGCTAGGAAGAAGATGGAGATGTGACAAAATGATCATATACATTGAATACATTGAGTACAAGGACAATGAAGATGGAATTTTACTTAAAAAAATAGAAATGGAATAATCAAATTTTTAGTCTAGTGATGATGATGTAATAGTCAAAATGAATTTTTTCTATTATTAAATTATTTAATGCTATGAAAGATTAAACTTTTAAAGAAATTTAAAAAATACCTTTTAGAAATGCCCTAAAACAATTCGAAATGATCTTTTTAATTTTGTAATAATTAAATAATTTATTTAATTTTATAGTAAATATTATTTAGATTAGTTTTATTTTAGGATATTATATAAGTTAAGAATTTGATTAATAAAATAATTATAAATATGTAGGCATTATATTTATTTAATTTATTTACCATTTATATATATATATATATATGGATATACACATTAATATTTAGAATTTGCAGATCAATATGTGCGTGCAAATTGATGGTTTCAATAACAGAATTAATCACAAATAGTGCGACATCAATAATATTTGCTTGTTGGTATGATTGTTCTATGACTTGTAATAATCATTAATATATATTATTTTATTATAATTAAACTTTTTCGTGTAATCTTATTTATTTATTTTTAATTTTATAAAATCAACAATTTCATACCTATCAAAATTTATTTTTTCTCATAATAATATTTCTAATGTTATAATTTAATTAACAAGTTAAATTTATCAATTATATTCAACAACTCGGTAATACTTCATTATAAATTAAATTTAAATAAGACTATTTGTATTATTTAACATTTTGTACAAATTTCTAAATACATAAAAAATTATCAATCATCAAAAACCAAATTAATAATATTTTATTTTTACTTATCTTTAATTCAAATATAAATTTATAATTTTGTAATCTTATTAATTAAAAAAAATTAATTCACATATATCTTATCATTTAATATTTACTACTTCTCAAATTTACTCAAATCTTACCGTACTTGATTGACTAGAAATAACAAAACTTCTTACAAACACAAGCAGACATTGCTGTGATGATATTGATGATATCCCACATTCCATTTAATTTAATAAGAAAATTGTAAATTAAGAATAATAATTAAATTGTCTTATAGAAAAATTAAGTTAAAAATTATATCACAAAATTAATTCAAAATTATATTGTGAAAGTTGTTCTTTATTTCTCATATATGAAGATGAAAATAGTGAAAGAAAGAAGGGGGTTAAAATTAATAAAGAAACAAATAATCAAGTCAAATATTTAACGACTTATTCATTGGTAAAGAAGTGAAACATTATTATTTTGTCCATTTTTTTTCTAAAATTATTTTCCTTCGCCTTCACTTACTCGAAAGATCTGATCTTGTTTTCATCTTTATCAGGCAGAGTCAATCCTGTCTGAAGGAAGACTACTTCGTCATTTCCTTAAAATGGGATAAAGGTATCATTAGTGAGACACACATTCCCACACTTTTCAGAATGTCCACTATGATAATCACTAATCTTAGGATAAATCATTACAAAGTTATAATATGATCTTAATTACACGAGTCATTCTTCAAATTTGAAAAATGAGATTTGCAAAATTTAGCCTTTTTATTAAGAATTTGAGTTCTTCAACATCCCTCTTACAAACATTTAATTTACCATAACACAAGATTTTATTGGTCTATATAATAATACGTAGAATATGAGTTCTTCAACATCCTCTTACAAACATCTATTCTAACAAAGGGGTAAAGGAAGTGAGGCTCCTGAAATGCTGCCACTCTTTCTCCAACACAATTGCTTCGTAGTTCTTGGAGGAAGAACCGTCGGTGGCGGCGATGACAAGGCGGTAGTTGACCCCTGAAACTATCTGAGTCTCACCCTTTATCACCTTCTCCAACTTCAGTTTTTGACCCGATTGCTTATCATGCTCCGTAACGGCGTAATTTGCTATCTCCGTTACATGAGGGTCGTTGATGTTCTTGATGGGGCTCCACCCTCCGGTCGCAATGTTCTTCCTTGCAACTGCGGAAGCGAAGAAAACAAACACCAGAACAATAAGGCACTGAACAGGTTTCATCGTGACGGGTAAATGTTACTTCTCTTCTCTTTTTATTTTTTTTCCTTCTTCTAAGGGTCTTTGACTTGTAAACACTTGTGTTGTGAATTATGATGCCTTCCTGGGTTCTTATTTATAGCAGAACCTCGAGTAAAACAAAGTTGGTAAAATAATCCAAAAATTCAAAAAAGAAAGAAAAAAATTGACTGGAATTTTTTAAGGAAATAAATAAAATCTTTTAATACATTGAATTTATGTAATAGGAAAAAATTAAATTAATTAGATACTATAAAATATTTATAATTTAATTTTAATATGCATAAGTATAAATTAAAATTGAAAAAAATGATTAATTATAAAGTAATTAATTTATAAAATTGAAAATAATAATTATTTTTATTTATAATTTTACCATAAATTATATTGTTTAGTTCATTATTGCAGATAATAAGATTATTTTCTATAATTAATTTTTAGTATTTTACTTTCACCGTTTAAAATAATAATAATAATATAGATTCAATGATTTTACTTTGATATATACTATGTTTATTTTAATCTAACAAATAATAATAATAATAATAATAATAATATTATTATTATTATTACTAATGAGGCAAACATAGTGGAATATGTCTGAAATGTACGTTAGTTCTAATTTCAAATTTATATTACACAACATGTTTTATGTATTTTTGTTTTACATAATGTAATGAAAAATAGTTTTAAAGGCAAACAAATTTGTTTTACTTTTTTTATTTTCATACTTTTATACTATGTAATTTCTAAAATAATTATCTCATTTACAACTAATTGAAAATTATAATTTAAAATCCAAATAAATATAATTAAAATAAATTATCTATAAATATAAAATATAAGAGTGTAAATTTTATTAAATTTAAAGTACCCAAAAAATATGTTTTAACGTTAAAATAAATTTAAATTTATGTAAAATACTTTTATATATTGAATGAATTAATAGAAAAAAATTGAAAAATGACGGAGAAGAGTTTAATATTACACCAACATAAAGAATAATGCTTCTTCATCTCTATCGTCCGTTTGTTTAATTTCATCTATGTAAATCTACAAATTCAAATTAGAGGTAATCCTAAAATTTTAGGTTTTTCTATAATTTTTCAGAAATTTAACTTATAAGACGTAGCTGTGTTTTTCCTTTAAATTATTGAAAATATTGCAATTTTTCTTTAGAAAGTTTTGTGGTAAGTTCATTGTTTCTTAATTTTTCAAATTTAAATACCTATGAACATGTAAGTGGGATAAAATATATAACAAGAGGAAAAAAGTTATAATCTGCATATATTTTAAAGAATGTAAATTTGCTATGTGTAAATGGCATGTGTGTCTCTAATATAAAATTGTTTTGAAGAAATTAGAATTGAAACAAATAGAACGATGATTAAATCATAGAGCAACAAATAAACATAAAAAAATGAAACCCCTTTTGATAAATGTATAAAAAAAATAATTGATGAGAATAATAATTAAAATTTAATACAATGTTTGAAAAAAAAAATCTTAATAATTGGATATCATTTAACAACTAGTAAGACATGATTTTTTTAATAAAAAAATCATAACAATTATTTCGGAGTGGAACAATTTTTCAGTTGAAAAATTATAATTATAAAATGGCTTTAGGGGTAAATATTTAGTATGAAAAATTATAATTTAATTAAATAAAAATATTTAAATGTAATTTTAACATACTTATTATAAAAATAAGATTTAAGTATGTATCCATCAATAATTCAATTCTGTACCCAAAAAGAATAACCAAAAATATTAATAATTTAATTGTGTTATAACAATGATCTTATTTAATTCGCTTTGAATGGGCTAATAAATTACTAATGGCATTTTTATTTGTAACTATTTATTGTCAATATGTTCAATTAAAATTTAAGAATTATATCTGAAAACTTCTAGGCAATATTTTTTCTTTAAAATTCTAATGTGAATCATAAAGCCCTACTCTCTGGTTCTATTTTTTTGTGAATTTTTCCTTCATCGGCTGGGTACTATTCTAATTACTACAGTATTTATAACTAATTATAATTAACTGTAAACTTTAAACATCTTTGAATTTTGTAGTTAATTAAATTATTATGACCAAAATAAGTTATTTTAATTACGTTTTAACATAAATCATGGGAAATAAATTTTAACCCTTCTTTCATTAAATTTTACTGAATTGCATATAATCAACTTGCATTAGTTTAAAAAAATTATTGAAATTTCAAACACGACTTACGTTATCATTTCACCCTCATATAATATAATTATCGATTAATTAGTCAAAACTAACATAGATTCTTTAGACAATTTTTTTCATTTAAATTTTACCAACACTTAATTAATCACTTTTAGATCTTAAATCTAAGCTATTTCCAGTATATTAAGGTACGATAGTTTGTTGAAGCAACTATTTAGAAATAAAGAATATATTTAACATTTAATTAATCTATAATAAACATATTTTTATTAATAAATAAAATATATTTTATATCAATTTTGAATGACATTCTATTTCAGTTTTAAAACTGAAGTAATATATACATATATTATATCGATTGAAAAATCACCAAAGTACGTATACTTGATTCATCATTAGTGAGACACGATAATCACTAATGTTGTTAAGATAAATCATGAAAAAGTTATAATATGATCTTAGCAACGCGAGTCAATCTTGCAATTTGAAAAATGAGATTTACAAAATTTAGCCTTTTATTTAGAATTTGAGTTCTTCAACATCCCTCTTAGAAACATCTAATCAAAGAAAGGGGTAAAGGAAGTGAGGCTCCTGAAATGCTGCCACTCTTTCTCCAACACAATTGCTTCGTAGTTCTTCGAGGAATAACCGTCCGTGGCGGCGAGGACAAGGCGGTAGTTGACCCCTGCAACTACCTGAGTCTCACCCTTTATCACCTTCTCCAACTTCAGTTTCTGAACCGATTGCTTATCATGCTCTGTAACGGCATAATTTGCTATCTCCGTTACATGAGGGTCGTTGATGTTCTTGATGGGGCTCCACCCTCCGGTCGCAATGTTCTTCCTTGCAACTGCGGAAGCAAAGAAAACAGACACCAAAAGAATAAGGCACTGAACAGGTTTCATTGTGACAGGTAACTGTTACTTCTCTTTTCTTCCTTTTTCCTTCTTCTAAGGGCCTTTAACTATAAGATTGTTTTGTGAATTATGATACCTCCTGGGTTCTTATTTATAGCAGAAGCTCTGAGTGGAAGTGAAAAGGGAAACAAAGTTGGTAAAACAATCTAAAAGTTAAAAAAAGAAAGAAAAAAATTGACGGAAGTTTTTTAAGAAAATAAATAAAATCTTTTAATACATTGAATTTATATGATAGGAAAAAATTAAATTAATTAGATTGCATAAAATATTTATAATTTAATTTTAATATGAATAAGTATAAATTCAAATTGAAAAATGATTAATTATAAAGTAATTTATTTATAAAATTGAAAATAATAATTAATTTTTATTTATAATTTTACCATAAATTATATTATTAAGTTCATTATTAAAGATAATAAAAATATTTTCTACAATTAATCTTTAGTATTTTACTTTCACGTTTTAAAATAATAATAAAAAAAAATATGAATTCACATAATTTTACTTTGACATATATTATGTTTATTTTAATCTAACAAATAAATCCGTGATGGACAATTAGATGTTAGTATTCAACTTAATATAAATATTTTAGAAGACGACAAATCATATATAATTTATATAATTGAAAAGTTAATATAATAAAATTATAGATAGATTTATATGTAATTATTATAATTAAAATAAAATAAAAAAGATTGTGATCGAAAATAAATAAATGTATGATTCATATGAATTATGTACTTCATATTACACCTTTATATGATAATATTTAAAAGAATTCTTATGAATGATTAATATAATATTTATGTTGTAAATTACAATAATTATTTTATATATATCAATAAATACAAATATAAAAATATCTGAAAGACGATAAGTTTTTATTTTGAATTTCTATAAGTATTTATATTTATATAAGTCTTAAATAAGTAGAAGTAATTTAAAATAAGACTTATTTTGTACATTCTGTTAGATTCTTTACTTAACAAACTATACAAATAAACATAAAAGAAATACAAAGCCCTTCTTGATAAATTTGTAAAAAAATAATTCACCAGAATAATAATTAAAATATAATACATTGTTTGAAAAAAAATAAAATAAAAATATCTTAATAGTTGGATATCATTCAACATCAAGAAAGACATAATATTTTAATAATTATCATTTGACCCTCATATAACATAATTATCCATTAATTAGTCAAAACCAGTCTAGATTCTCTTGCACAATCTCCTTTATTTAAATTCCACCAACACTTAATTAATCACTTTTAAATCTCTTAAATCTTAAGCCTAAACTATCCCTAGTGTAGGCGTGATGGTTCCTTCAAGCAACTATTTAAGAGTAAAGATGATATTTGACATTTAATTAATTTAGAATAAACATATTTTCTAATTATAATTTTCTCATCTTATGACAACATGACATGTTATACCATCACTTAAACTCTTATTTTTCATATTCTTCAAAACTTTACATTCAAAATGTGTTTACTAACATTTTTTTTTTTAAAATAAACATAATTTTTTGTACAAATAAATGAATTCACTGTATCTCACTTTTTTTTTTATTACAAGTATCAATATATGATAATATACAAATAAGAATTTCTTTAAATATAACTTTAAATATAACTCTTTCTTCCTATATATAAGACGTATAACCGCCTATTCTTCTGTCACCGTCCCAATCATTTTTTTTTCGATATCTCTTATTTCAAACAAATAGAAAAGTAAATTTAAAATATATTATAAGGAATATCTTTTAGTAACCTTTTAATTGTAATAATTAATTATAACAACTTATTTTTAAAAATTTTTAAAAATACAAACGCAATGTGACGACGTCTATACTTTACTACCATATAATAAGAAGGGTACACTTATGAAAATTATATTTAAATTAATATATATACATATATTATTATATAAAAAAAATATAGGTTTAGATACAAGCCATAGCATCTAAAAATATCAGTCAATTAACAAGGATTTAATTTGTAATGAATATTTTTATTTAAAAAACATTTTATAGAATTTTTTAGATGTAATTAATATAATTAAATATTAATAATATAAACTTTCTTCATCAACATAAAAATTAATTAACTATTCTTATGTTTGACTGTTTGGAGTATATGTAAAAGTGGCTCTTGGAAGATGCAAACATTGTGTTTCCCGTGCAAATTAATGGAAAACTAGGCTTGCAATTGGCCAACAAGAATGCTCAAAAGACAACCACAAAAACTACTCATATTTACAACACAAAATTGAACAAACTATTCAAATCATCTCAATAAAAACTAATGAAATTATTATATTAGTTCTACTTGTTTGAAAGATAATACTAATTAAAAATTATTGCATAAATGGTCACTCAGCATTTTCTTATCCCTTACTTGTTCCTATCTAATCCAGTATTACGATAAAGCAAATAAACTTTCTCTAACCCATGAAAGTGTCTGCTAAAAAAAATGGTATTTGTAATATTATTATGCTAACAATGAGGGTAAACAATTAATTTATTTATGTGGTGGACCATATTGTGTTTATACGATATTTTTCATGAACCATGAACTGAGATCATGTAGTGAATTAAACCCTAAAACGACCAAATAGTCGTTTGTTAGTCAACCAAAATTAGGTTAGATAGATTAATTAATCTTAATCAAGAGAATTGGTGGATTGATAATGAAGATATAAGTTTTTTTAGGAATACTGTGTAAATTCATTTACATGTTTCTTTTATTATTTTTATATTATTTTTATATGTATAAGAAAATATGAGTTATTTTATTGGTGTAGTTAATAGAAAGGGTAGAGGCAAAGAGATTTAAGTAAGACTTTATTATCGGAGTTGAAATTTTTTTGTAAAGTTCTTCTTCTTTATCCTCAATCTAGACACATACATGTTGATATCTATGGATACATGACTTTGAACTTCGATTGATAAATCTAAAGTTTTGCACGATTGAAAAATTCAGATTTGAATTACTAAAAAATACAACATAAAAATTCAATATTTTGATGTATGAGCCTTTTAATCTTAATGATAGTAAATTTATTTTAATATTTAACATATATAATATAAAAATAAAATTAAAAATAAAACTAACGGTCAGTCCAACCTATTTCTTTCACTTATAATCCAACAAAGTGATTAACTAGTCAATACAAGTTTAAAATTCAATAGAAATCATATTATATAAAATACTTAAAATTGATATTTTAATAATAAAATTGTAGAATTGTATCATTTTATATACGGTATGTAATTTAAATTAAATTATATGCATATAGTATATAAAAGAATAAAAAGTAGTCATCAATTTTGGAATAATGAATTCAATTCAAAATTTAATTTTAATTAAAAATTAATGCAATTAAAACATTATTTTATTATATGTGTTGTGATATTTAAATTAATGTAATTAAAATTTTTTAAAATCAACTTAGAATTAATAGTCTTTTATTGTACCACTGACTTTGTTAATTGAATATGAGTTTTAATTTTAATTAAAATAAAATCACCATCTAATTAAAATTATTGCAATTAAAATTCAAAATAATTTTTAAATAGAATTAAGAATATTATGTACAATACTTAATATTTCTAAGATAGTTTCTTTTATTTTTTTCATTTATTTTCTTCATTGATAAAAATTGTAATAATATATATTATTAAAAAAATAACATTTATGGGTTAATTGTCAATAATTTCATAAAAAATAACATTGAATGATTTACTATTTTATAAACTCGTTACAATCTTATTTATAATGTCGATTTTAACTATCTTATATAAAATATATTAAAAAATAAAATTTTATTAAAGATTATATATAAACAAAGGTGATTAGTAATAAAATATATTTGCATAAACAAAATAGACCATAAAAGAAGTAATTAATGATAAATATATTAATCTCAACAAATAATTAGCTGATATCCTAAAAAGTCTCCCTCGATAGATTTTATATTATTTAGAAGTGGTCTGGATTTTGGATGAGTTATGTTGTTTTATAATGTTGAGTATTTTTTTATCTATTATAGGAAAATATTTTATTTAAGTGATATATATTATACGTTATTTTTCTTTATTATACACTAGAGATTATAAAAGAGAATCGAATTAAAATCTAAAAATAAATTAACACTATTAAATGAAAATTATTTTCGAGGATGTAAGAGTTTCTATATATAATGTGATATTTTAACCTTTTTTTAAATGAAGAATGTGTGAAAGATAATATATATATAAAGAGCATAAAATAAAGGAGCAAAAGGACATTTTCATCTTTTACATTAGCACATAGATATAGGAAGAAATCCGGTGCAGAAAGAAAAAACTTTTTGATGGTGACCCAATGCAATATCTTTCAAAAAAGAAATAGAAAAGATAGACTTAGAAAGATGCGTAACGTAAGGCAGTAACTTACAAGATTTCTTGAAGTGGGGAAAGTCTTCGATGATTTCAAGAAATGAAATTTGTCAGATTTTGCATGCCTTCACCACCAAACTTCACATGATTCCCACCGCCAATGGTTAATTAATTAACTACAAAATGTAAAGGTTATAAGAAAAGAAAGTATAAACTTATCTAACTTCTAATGCAATTTGGTGGAAGAGATGTTATTTTTCTAACTTTGTTATGTAAAAAATAAAAAGAATAACATAAATATTCTCAGGCAAATAGATTACAAGTACATATGGGTGGACCAACAATCCACACCTTCTTTTATTGGACAATGTGTTATAGTAATGCAATTTCTTTTATATTTATAAAATGATTGTTTTTTTATTTACTAAAATAAGTAAATCAAGTTTAGGTGATAATATTTAAAAAAAAAACTATAGAGAGAAGAAATTTATAACAACATCAAACTTTTTAAATTTTAATTATAATCATATCTATAGATATTATTTTAATAGGAAAATGTAGAATAAAGTTTCTTTTATAGTGGCACAATTTGAAAAGTCATTTTTCATGATTTTTGGTATTCTCCTTCTAACCTAAGTTAGAGTTAATATAATGACTTTTGTCTTTTTCATTTGACCATTCAAGTGAAAATCTATTCATTTTCCATAAAGTTTTTTATTTATTGAGTCAGGTTAAAGCACGTTTTCAGTGCAATTTTAATAACTTTTGACCACATCCTTCTGAATATGATTTGGGTTAAAACACGTCCTAATGCAAATTTAATATATCTTTTGAAGTACCTTAGAATTTGTTATTTCTCATCAAGTTCACTGATTTGGGTTAAAACGCTATTTTTATATAATATTTTATAATCACAATAAAATACCTATTTTCATAAACGCCTAAAAAAATTATACCACCTCTTTTATCATTACAATATTAAGAAACTATATAAAATTGTCATGGCAAGTAGTACCTCTAATATTTTTCTTGTGGGTTTCATGAAAATAGAAAATTCACTGTGTAATGTTTCAATGATAATTTATGTAATGGTTTAAATATAATTTAATTGATTGGTTTAAAAGTTAAATTACTTTTACCTAAAATAATTATTATTTATATTAAATAGTTACCTTATTTTGAAGTAAGTAAGAATTAATTAAGTAACTAAAATTAGTGATATATATATATATATATATATATATATATATATATATATATATATATATAATATGTGAGAAAAAAATATTTAAAAAATAAATCAAAAAATAAATATAAAAATAAAACACAAAAAATTATATATTTATATTTTTTTTAAAA
>Ga0099824_1007148_pt1 | contig 14931 bp, 7 predicted proteins | sample SiratrowhiteBW_FD_76837 | JGI IMG/M metagenome (GOLD analysis project Ga0099824, IMG submission 76837) | Root nodule microbial communities of legume samples collected from California, USA - Siratro white BW | ecosystem: Host-associated > Plants > Roots > Nodule | place: USA: California...
AAAAAAAAAAAAAAAAAAAAAAAAAAAAAAAAAAAATAATTTTTAATATAAAAAAAAAAAAAAAATCAAAAAAAAAGGCGGGGACATCAAAAAAAAAAAAAAAAAAAAAAAAAAACTAGACCTATATCTTAAAGGTTTTCCTGACTAAACAGCTTATCTTAACGTAACCAAGTAAAAAATGAGGTTTTGCATATTTAAAATTATGTTAATAATCTACTAAGTAGAAAAAAAAAACACAATAGAATAATAATTTTCCCCACCAACCATGTCCCAGCCCACTCCTATGTTTAATAGAGAAGACGTGCTATTAAACAGAATTGAGTAAACCAAAACTGTAATTCATTTCTGGAACACTGGACAAATTACATACCGAAACAATTGGTAAAATTGTTCCAAATTCTGTAGGTCTTTTGTTTTGCAAATTAAATTATTAATGCTTAGAACTTAGAAAATAATGGTGGATAAATGACAATAACATAAATCTACCACATCAGCAACCATGTCAAGTGCATACACAGAATTTGTGAAATATTTTTGGTTTTATTGAGTCCACCAACCTTTACTTTTCTTACGCTGAGAATCTACCATCTTTCCTTGAACTGCCATAGCAGCCTCACGAGCCTGTTCAAATATGCCAGAACAAAAAGTTTATAGTAAGATAAACAGATAGTATCCAAATTATCATATAGTAATGTATATAAATCTTATTCACGTGCATACATTGCCCGCCACTTATAAACATAAATACCACAACCAAGCCTGGTCCTATTTCTAGTGGGTACAGATGTAAAAATCCCAAGGCTACAAGTCTAAACCTCAAGTATGCACAGACCATAAGTTCAATTCAACTGAAGGCAGAAATACAGGAGAAAAAAATACATATTCGACAGGAACATTAGAAGGAAAATCCAACATTAGAAGTCAAAGAAGGAAAAAAGAAAGTTTCAATCCAATGAAACATAGGGAACATCTATGCTGATCCAAATCCAACTAAGTTTTGCTACAGGGTCCTATGTTTTAAGCAAACTATCTATTTTTCATTTCAAAAGGATGTAGCATTAAGTGTTCAATAAAAGAGGCATGGACACTTCAGCCAAAGCAGCACATACAAATGTTGGATCTAGTTGTATAGTTAAGGTGCCCTGTAGTTCTGAAGCTTATTATTTTGGCACTGCCAGGCTAACATAGTTTAACTTCGCTCGGTAAAGGCAAACGACTAGAAAATGAAAAAAAAAAAGTAAACTGTCAAATCTGATATCCAAAGCACGAAAAAACTCTAAAGAGCATCTAATTATTCACTTAGTCGTATCCCTGCCCCATAGTATCCTATTTTTTGTAAATCAATCATGTCCTCGTATCCACTTTGTATCATACTTATACAGGCATACTCATGTTCAACAAAAAATCTCTCTCTCTTTGGCCATGCCATCTTAATTAGCACAAGCCCAAATACAAGACGAATAGTTGGATAATAACTTACTAAACCCAAATAATGAAATTTTCAAAACTGAAATGATAACGAGAATAGAGTGAAAAAGAGACCTACCTTATACTCGTCAATAGCATGTTGGGCAAAAGCAATATCAATGTCCTTTTCCCTAGTACATTAAGAGTGACAACTTACATAGTATCAATAAGAGAATAGGAGTCTAATAACAGTGAAAACTAATGTCATACTTGTCAAATAAGGATCTAAGAGTTTAAAAGTGCGTACAACAATTCATAAAGATCATTCCACCATGCTTCTAACATGAAGCCAAACAATTCATAGAAAATCAATAAAAAATAATGTAAACCATTGCTAAATTTTTAGAGTAATGTACCACGTCGCTTCAGCATAAGATAGTCCTTGCCACTTGACCAAGTATTCTGGAATAACATTGCCAGAATTATCTTTGCTGATTCTATCTGCAATTATCCTTTCCACCTAAAAATACAGTAACAATCCAATTAACAATACAACACACAACCAAGAACAAAGTAATAAAAATTTTGGAATGCATGAAAGCAAACCTGACTGTTCTGTTTGATAATATCTAAATCCATCTCCTTACTAACATCATTGACCTCAATCTGCATAAAGGAACAGACGAAAAAGAAATTATTAATAAACAAAAATAATATCAATGTTCTTTAACAGATCAATCATTTCCTCCAAATAAATTTCCAGTTCTGCAGTATTTATAGCCTGCAGCCCTATTAAATGAATCAGCGCATCTAAATTGACTGGCTGAACTAAAATATTTACCTCCTCTCTTGAAATTGTCCTCCTGTACCGCATGTCTTCCATTATTTTCTTCGTATAATTCAAAACCTTCTTAAAACCACTGAGCTGCAATCTCAAATATATACAGAATGTATTAGATTTCAGCCAGAAAGATTAAAATAATGACTCAAAAACATGTGGAAGATTAAAATAACCAAAAATAGGAAGCAGGACTGTTGTGATAAAAAACAGAGACATACAGAAAGACAATAATGACAGCATAACTCTTATAATTCATAATAAACAATAGAATAAATATCATACGTTTTGCAGCTCAGCAAAAGACTTCCACTGACAGTGCAAATGTGATTGCCCTTTCCATTTTATCAAAAATTCCATTTCATTCCAATCAATTTCTGAATCAAACAAGTGACTCATTAAAACAGGCTCTGTTGACCGATTATTCCTTTCAGCATCTTCAGCTGTGCCCTTTGGTTGATGCCAAAGCACCTTTTCAATGGAATCACTGTCGTCCTCGTCAATTTCTTCCTGAAGAACACAAAGAATGACATCAGTAAAAATAATTTAAGCACATGTTAAGTCAATAGTAGGTAGGTATCATAATAACAAAACTAAAATTTTTATTACATTATGAAATCCTCATTTCTAGATTAAATCGCACTGATCCAACATATTTCTATTCTGTACTCAAACAAAACTATTATCCTTGCAGAGGATCGGTTGGAGAATATCAAAACAAATGCCACTGAAATTACCATCTTGCCTCCTGGGAATAAACTCTGCAAGCAATCAGCAAACCTCATACCTGAGGTCTCTCCACCACCACCACACCAAATGTAAAGAATAAAACAGCTGACATAAACTACAAACATACACAATGATCTTCCACCAAGTAAGTAGTTGTATACCACTCTGTTTAAACAAAATATCCAAATTCATAAGCTTTTTTCAAGCCAGTATCCATTCTCTGATTCCCCACTTCGAAATATCACTTACCTATATCCTTAAAATTCTTAATTTTTCTGAATGCCAAATTAAAACAAGCCTTGCTTTTGCACCAGTTCTCCTTAGTAAAGCACCCTATAAACTTAATAATCCTACTCTTATGCACAATATTTTATGCTAAAAATAATGAAAATTAAAAGAAACAGAAAGATAACAGATAAATTCATAATCATCAGTTCATCACACCATATAATTCCATTTTGTAACTTTTTCTACATCACTCTGAAACTGAAACAGAGAAATAGAAATACATTGTTTTCTGATTTCAACGGTATTCAATCAGACCCTCAACTTCCTAGAAAACATATTAATCTGAACTATAAATCATGCAATGCCACATCCACCCGCCCACCAAAATGATAAAACAAACATCTCAGCAGGGCTGAGTAAGCGGACAAAGATACTAGTTACAGATATGAAAATTAATGGGATAACTTTTTCGTAGTCATTTATGTATCCTTTTGGAGCCAACCTCGCCTAGTGAATGAGGCTTTGTTGTTGATGATCTTTCCTAATTTGGAAAAGTTTTATTTGTTCAGGTTGAAAATGAGTAAGGTTAAAAGTAGGAAAAAGGTTATGCAACCCATTCATGTACTGATGTACACTTGCAACTTTAGCCGTGTTTCACTACTTTGCAGCTTAATTTCACTTAGGATTGTGCTTTTGGCTCCTCTATAGATTACTCAGATCTACCAATGGTTGTTCGATGGAGCTATGACTTCCATGTCTTCTTTATATTAATAATAAATCTTCTTTTGTCATCAAATATATGTAAAACATATCCTTGTTAAACAAACCCACAACTTCCTAAGAATATGCTGCCAAATTATTTACTCAAATAAGAAAAGATGTGTCTAATCAGTAGTCATTCACTATGCAGTAAAACAGCCTTTGGAATCCACAACATTCGAAGTGACATGATTATTTTGAGCATTACATATGTGAGAATCAACATTTCAACATTTACGGAATTCTAGTATATAAATAAACCCCAAGACATTAACACCAAACTACATACACCCCAAGAGAAGGAAGTAGAAATCATGCTCAGACGTGAATAGTGAAGGCTGTACCTTTTGGGACTTTTTCTTTTTCCCTTCATCAACTTCTTCACTTTCTTCACTTTCCACATATGATACCTTCCTAACAGTCCTACTAGAAGTGCGAACCTCACTGTTGCGCATAGAAAAACCTGTAGCTGAAGAAGAACGACCATTATTTTTACGAACATGAACACTCCGCTTTTTTGATCTTTTGAAATCCTCATCACTGTCATTGTCAGAATCCTCCGTTGTTGACTCATTATCCTCAAAAGATGATTTAACTCTTCTTTGCCGACCAGATGCAGTATACACTTTGCGATCTCTGGTAGATTTTATGTTTTGTCCAATCTTACCTTGTTGCCTTCCTTTAGGCCGTTTAGCATAGAAAGATTCATCATCATCTGAGACAACCATATTTTCATCACTGTCATCATCTTCATCAGAGCCTTCACCTTCCCAATCTTTATCCTGTAATAACAGTTAAACAATTTGATATTCAGAAACATCCACCAGATATATTTACTTCAAAACTAATAGTAAAGAAAGGGTTAGCTTCTAACGGACTTATGCAACCCCTTACTATAGAAATTGCAACAACAAGCACACATAAATTACCTTATTTCCAGTATGACCAGTTGTGGCAGGCTCAAAGTCTACATCATCAGGATCATCTTCTGCAAGACGTTAACAATAAAGAATATCACTAATTAGACCTAGGTAACAAAGGCCAGAAATTGGCTAATTTGAAAACGGTATTCCACACTGAAGAGAAGGTTTAACATACCATCTGCTTCATCCTCTTCTTCATAGTCAGCATCATCACCATCGTTATCATTATCTCCGTCGTCGTCATCATCTTCTTCAGCATCATCTGAAAACCTTGAATTCCTATGCAAAGTTCTATTTGCAGTGGTTGACATCCGTTGTGGCCATGAATTTGATTCAGAAGGCTTTTTCATACCACCGTAATGCAGTGAATCACTTTGCTCTTCCCCATCCTGCTCATAATACTCATCCGACAACATCTCTTCAGCAGGAACATCGGAGAGACCTCTTGGACCTTTTCCTTCCTCCTTTTGCCCATCATCATCATCTGAGTCTAATCTTCCTGCTCTTCCATCCAATGAATTATCTTCAGACCCATCTGCCATTCTATAATCTGATCCACTTTTTGATTCCTGCCCAGATTCAGAACCATTTTGAGGGCCCATTTGCCCGCAGTCCTTCCAAAAAGTTGAACCCCACCTTCCCATCATAGCTGTTTTACTACCAGCAGACTGCAAGGTTGATTCTTTCACAGCATCTCCATCATCGGCCGTTGCCTCAGTTTGCAATCTACCGGAACCATCTGGCTCGCCATCACTCTCATACTGTGCCTCCATGTTCATATCAAATTCTTTCTCGCTAGAAGTTGCATCAGTACATTCATTACCTACTGATCTATGAGTTCTATTTGCATTCTGTCCTTGGCTTTTATCTTCCATGACACCATGTGAGACTGTATCATTTGAAAAGTTCCTGAAGAAAGCCATCCTATAACATATGACTAACCTACAATTATCTTTACTTCAGTCTCCTCATTGTAAGTGTGATTAATCATAATAAAAAAAAAATATCACGTGCTCCTTCAGTTATCTTCTGACTCCTCAAAACCTGAACAACAGAGAGAGCAATTTATGGTCAGAAGGATCCTAATGATGGTCGGCGCATGCCACTTAGCACACATTGATAATGTAAATATACTACGGAAGAATGCAAGTAAAATTAAACAACAAAATAGAAAACCCGTATTACAAAAATCCAGCATGATCAAAAGAACGTAGAGGAAAATAATAGAACCAGTTTACATCTTCTGCAAGACTTTTACAATACATACTGATATAACCACCAAGCATGCTTAGCTCTTAGTAGTTAAGTAAGCAGGTTCAGGCGTTCAACCAGTGGTGACTCTAGGTTAATTAGTGAGTTAAATTCACATGTCAATAGTTTCCACACATTTTCTAGCAATCAAGTAATGGCAAATTGAAATGAAAAAGAAAACCTCGTTTCAGGTTGAATTCAAGTGGAACTTGACCCAAGTGAGGTAAATTCGATTTAAACTTCAAATTCTAGGTTAAAAACAGTCCTATATGCATTATACTAAGTTCGTGGGCGAACCACATTGATCAAGGAGTGAAAGCACTGCTTCAAAAGGAGTGTCTAGTGTAACGGTCAAAACAGAATACCGTTAAGACTCGTATTTCGGCAAAATCGAATTTCAACACCGTTCAATGCACAAAATGATCATCACCGAATCAAAAACAAGTTAATCTCCGAAAAGAAACGGCATAACCGAATCGAAAGGGAGAAAGCAACGGATCGAGAAGCAAACTCGACGAAGCTCGTCGCTAAAACCCTTAAGGCTTGGAGAACGCGACCTCGCAAACAAAAAAACGACCTAAATCCGAAATCGGAACCCTTATTCCGAAACCCAATCACTATGCAATGAGCGAATCCGTGTGTCGATGATGCAAGCAAGAGCAAGCGACTTTCACCTTTCCACGTTGTAGAGCGGAAGGGAGTTCCGGCAATTTGGTTCGAGCGGAAGGAACCGCGACGAGCGACGGTGCGCAGGTTAATAATCGTGCGCACTCCTCCTCTGACAAGGCCTCGCCGGAAACAGAATCGCCGGCTTCGAATATCAAAGGAAAAGAAACAAACGAAAAGGAACAAGGCAATCGGTTGGTGTTGGAGTAATCGCGGGAGCGCGAGTTTCGAATGATGGAGCGGCGGCGGAGAGATTCGCCGAGGGCGGCGTCGGCGGCGGGTGGTAACTTCCGATTTAGAGTAAAACGACAAAGCGATTGGGATTAAACGACGATGGTGTGCAGATGAAAGGAGAGAGAGAGAGTCTTTTTGTTAGCCCTTTTTTTTCCTCTAAGAGAGAGACACACGGAGAAAAGAAAAGGATATATTAATAATAATGTGAGGGGGAAAATTGTAAAACGTTTTATTATTTATTAAGGCTTTTTTTATTTTTAATTTGACCTCATTGCATTCGACCAACCACATTAGTCCATGTGTCAGTGACATTGCTTAGTGATTGAATGGAACCGTTAATCACCATATACTAATTACTTAAAATTAATAATTATACTTTCTTATAGTTGTAATTGTTCCCTTTTATTTTTATTTATAAAATCATCAAATATTCAATCTTTATTTTGAATAAGAATGTATCATCAAAAAAAAACTACAACAATATTTTAAGTTAAAATTAAGCCGTTATCAAAAATCGTTATCATTTTTTATTAAGTGATAAGATAATACCATGAAAATTATTTTATATTCTTTTGGATATTTTTTTAATTTATATTTAGCAAATATTAACCAACTCAAAATATTAACTACTAAATACACAAAAACAATTCACATTGTATATTATTATAACATAAATCAATTGATCTAATAGTGACATTATAATTTATTCTCCAGGAAAATCAATCTAAAGTTCATTTTGTAATCATTAGAAATCACTTTATTTTTATTTTTATTTTACTTAGTACTAGTTTTTCTCAATATTTTATTTTTTAGAATTATGTAATGCTTTTATTTATCGTTTTCATCTTTTTTTAACTAAATCTTTATACTATTTAAAACAGTATCTCAATAGATAAAAATATAATTATATGATTATAAAAATATTGTGATAGATATCAAATATAATTTATGTTTTTAAAAAAGTAATTATAATATGATTTATATTATTTATTACAGCACTTAATTATATAAAAATAAACATTTAGAGTGTATATCTTGTCAGCTAAAATACTAACCTTTGTGGTAAATACAATTTAATAAATTTACAATCATTTTTCATTTAATAGTTTCTTTCTAAAATATCACACAGAAAAACTATTAAAAGATATATCTTAACACTGAAGTAGATTGTAAAGCTAGATTATAATATTTCTTCTATTTTTACATTAACACTCTTGAAAACTTTTGATAAGGAGATTTCACATAAAACCAAAATTAGATAATTTAAGGAAAAATAGTTTTCATATTGTTCGTGAAATAATTAATCCATTATAATTATTATTAGTAAGGATTAACTCAGGAAATAATAAGGATTTATCTACAAATAAATCACTAAAATTTCAATATCTTATATTTTTTTAAAAGATATTTAATGGGTGAACAAGAGTTGTTTTGGATATCGGATTGATCTAAGTTTTTCATAATCTTTTATATTTGGTTCACTTATTTAGTTAGAGGTAATAAAAAAATCTTAAATGAGGTTTTAAAGACACTAATCTTTATTAGAAGTCGTATCTTCCTATTTATATAAATGACAACAATTATTATATCTTCTAATCTGCAACAAAGTATTTTGAATGTGATAAACTTACTAAAAATACTTTGTAAATCATGAACATAGCAACGAAGCACTTTGAACAGGGCAAATAACGTTTCAATATAAGCAGAACCAAATCATGAATTAGTCCATTGAAAAATACATCGATTTTATTTTACTTTTTTGTTGAAGTGCAGACCTCTGAATAAGTGTTCTTCAACTTGCAAGCTTTTTCCGGCGAGTTTCCTTATCCTTCGACGAATTCTGCGATTCTCGGCGAACTTCTTTCGTTTAGCTTCACTCACTTCCCTCACAATTCTCTCTCTCACAAATGTTTCTTAATTTTATAACCGAAAAATTCCCAAAAAGTAACCCATTGATCCTTATATAGGCATTGGGTTCATATATTGATTTTCGTCGGTTTGAGTTCCGCTTGCTCACCGTAAGCTCACCCCAAAACGCTGACAGCTACTCATGAATTGGATGGTCTTTCCATTATCGGTTCATTTGCAATTCAAAACGAAAAACTTTTGTGTATGAAACGCAAGGCTCCGTGAGAGGGGATGATGAATAGTATCCTTCAAATCACATTGTGACACGTGGCATAATCTTTCTTTTCAGCTTTATTATTTTTCCTTCCTTTTTTGTTTTTTCTTTTCTTTTTCTTTTTTTTCTTTTTATATTTTTTATTTTCTTTTATTTTTATTTTATATTATTATTATTATTATTTTCTTTATTTTTTATTATTTTTTTATTTCTATTTTTATTTATTATTTCTATTTTTTATTTTTCCTAATTTTAAAATTTTTATTATGAATTTGAATAAATAAAATATTTTATTTTTTCATTTTTCAGTGGAACAAAATTTAATGTTGACAGTTGTCCCGCTTTACTTAAATTTTACTAAATAGCTTGAAAATTGAAATTTCTAAGTTATTGAAATAAAAGATATTTTAATAGTTATTGAAATAAAAGATAATTTTAATAGTTGTTGAAATAAAAGATAATTTTAATAGTTGTTGAAATAAAAGATAATTTTAATAGTAGATATTCAATTTTGAGTTATTTTACTAAGTATAATGACATTGAGTTATATTTTTTTTAGAAATACGACTTTTGAGTCTTTTCTTCATTGGAGATACAGCTTTAAGTTATTTCTCCAATCATGAGGTAAACTTTTTAGTCTATTTTCTTTTATTAGAGATTCAACTTTGGATTTCTTTGAATGTCGCTCAATATAGCCAATTATTTTCCCTTTACTCTTCCTCTTGGAAAAACTTTAAAGAAACCTTTTTTAAAGTAAAACCGGTGAGAAGTGATCCCTAAAACTTCACACTGGGTTAGCTCGAATAATGCTTAACGCATTGATATTTTGATCATGTCATGATCGAGTTAGGTTATCCTCAATGGGATGTACCATTGCAATAATCAGCGACGTTGTTACCGTGAGAACAATATTTGGCATAAGCTTGGTTAGCTCATTGAGGTAACAAGATAAATAAACACTCCTAAAATAGTAGCCGGGTTGGATTAACCTCAGTGTTGATTTAGTAAGGGTAATCACCACATAACATAATATTATAAAGACGAATATATATGAAAAAAATGTCATATGTATTAAAATTGTCTCAAATGTGCCTATTAAAACCTTACTTGACAAAACCCTCATTAGGAAAAAATCCAAGTTGAGGAAAAAGAGTACATCACCTAAGTTACAAAAATTTATCAACTCAAATAGGGTTTTAAGTAGGTAGTGTTCCAAGTCCTCGAAATCAGCTTGCCATTTAGTTCTTTGAGTTTGTAGGCTCAATTTTGAAAATAGTCTACTACTCGGTATGGACCATCCCAGTTTGGTGTCAACTTTCCTTCTTGCTTGTCTTTTTGAGCTTCTCTCACTTTTTACCATACCAGATCTCCTTTATGAAAGGTTCTTTCTCAAACTTTAGTATTGTAGCGCTGAGCTACTATGAGTTTTGTTGCTTCTTCTCTAACCCGAGCTTCTTCTCAAATTTCGTAAACAAGGTCCAGGTTGACTCTTAGTTTATCGTTATTATGGTTTTCGTCGAACTATTATCTTCACCATTAAGTTTCTTCGAGTTCTACAGGTATCATAGAGTCCTAGCCATACGTTAGCCTGTAAGGTGTTTATTTGGTGGTGGACTGTGGAGTACAATGATACCCCAACAGAATTTCGGGTATTTCCTCAACCCATAAACCTTTAGCTTGGCCTAGTTTTTTCTTGAGTTTGTTTAAGATAACTTTGTTGGCGACTTCTGCTTGGCTTTTTGTTTGTGAATGCTCGACCGAGGTCACTTTGTGCTCAATGCCAAGTTGTTCCAGGAGCTTCTCGAAGCCCCCCATCAATGAATTGGCGACCGTTGTTTGTCATTAAGCAGTGGGGTAACCCATGCCTGCATATGATATTCTTCCAACTGACTTTTGAACTTGTTGGGCAGCGATGGTGGTTAAAGGCTCGACCTCTTCCATTTCATGAAATAATCAATGACAGCGATGAGGAATTTGACTTGACCTTTTGCGAAGGGAAAAAGTCTGAGGATGTCCATCCCCCACGTGGTGAATAACCATGGTGTAATAATCTGGTGTAATTATTTAATGAGAGGAGTATGTAAGGGTTCGAACTTATGTTATTTCTAACATTTATGCATCAAGGAGCAGGCATCCTTTTCGCAATGTGGGCCAATAGTATTTTGCTTGGAGTACCCTTGTCACCATGCACCGTGCTCCTGAATGCATCCTGCACATCCCTCGATGTAGCTCGACAATCACATATTCAGTCTGATCATCGTCCAAGCATTTGAGTACTGGAGTAGAAAATCCTCGTCTAAAGAGTTCTCCGCTGTTCATAACATAGTAAGATGCTTGGCGACGAGCTATTTTGGCCTATTTTTCGTTGGTAGGGAGGATTTCGTTGGTGAGATATTCAATGATGGGCATCATCCAACTACTTTCACTCACGTTTATTTGTAGCACGTTGATGTGATCCCAACTTGGGCTCATTAGGTTTTATTGAATTAAGGTTCGGTGTTGGCCGACCTTCTTTATACTGGCGAGTTTCAAAAGAATATCAACGCATTCGTTCGCGGCTCCTGGGACATGACTTATGGTGAACTTTTCGAACTGATCAGTCAAGCTTTTGACGATGTGATAATATTTCTGCAACAGTGACTCTTTAGTTTGGAATTTTCTTTTATCTACCTTATAACTAGTTAGGAGTCACTCTGACATTTTAATTGTCTGTATAAGTTCAACGATAAGTACTTCGTACTCAACTTTATTATTGAATGTTTCGAATCCAAAGCATATGGCTTCTTCTAGGGTTAACTCGTCTAGAACATCTAAAATCACTCCTCCTCTTTTATCCTCCTCATTTTTTATTAAAATGCGTGAAATTTTAACAACATCTTGATAGTGCTAATAAGATATTTATCACGATTGGATCATATTATTGAAGAGATTTTATTTCCCACTTGAAATCATGAAATTTAGACCTTTTTCAAACTTCATTGTGACCAACAAAATTTATATTTCAATAATAATCTAAAACTATTAAAAAAAATAAAAAAATGTAACAATAATAATATCACTGCATAAGGAAGTTTGTATAATAATTTAAAATAACATATGAGAATTAATTTTATATTTATCTCAGTGAAATGACTTATTATACATGCTCAATTATTATTTCTGTGATAATTTTGTCAAAATAAAATGTGTTGTTTACAAAAGTCTTTTATAAAATTGAAAAGTGTAACCACAAAACTCTACTATTGTTGATTTTGATTGTGAATGACCAAAGCAAAGACTCACCAAATTCAAAACGATATAAATGCAAGCTACTGTGAACATGGAGAATTTATCATTAAAACAAAGTTATACTTTACTAATTAATAGTTGAGGTATAATTCTTTTTAATTAAGAATTTAATAGTTAATTTCAGTGTGACTTAACTTATTTAGCTGTCTTTATCATTCTGACTTTAATTCACTTAATCATTTTCACACGATAATTAATATATTTTACAATAATTTTTTCTTCAGTAATTCTTTCATTAGAAATTAAATTCATAACATTGACCCGATATAAATTGTTAACTTAATTGTTTACTGTAACTTAATAATAGGAATTACGGAAATTCAAATTTTTGATGAAATCATTTCAGAAATAACAATGTAAAATGCATATTAAATTGTTTGGAAAAGAACAATAAATTGCTTGCACAATGGTATTTATGGAAAGGACAAACTTTTTGTGGTGATGTGTAGCAAAGTTTGAAAAACTCTTAAAAGGCAATTTGGTCATTTTAGACGTGTTGGGTGCAAGATTAAATTTTGATGGTGCAGGAAGAAAAAAGACCTCAAAGAGACTACCCAAGCTATTACCAAATAAAGGCCAATATAGCTATGTGAGGTTCAAATGATCCACATTCCCTAATTTATGTCGTTCGAATTTTGTAATTATATTGTGACTTAACGAGTTATTTAACTTAAGAAAACTACAGTAGTTGGTTATATATATATTTTTTATTTTTCAATTAGTTTATGATCCACGCTACATTGCAATTTTAATATAATAAACCGGTTTAAGTAATTTCAGTTAAAATATTCATTATTTTTGTAAAACATAATGTTTAGTAAAGTCTTATAAGTTAGTTATTTCACTAATTTGACAATATACAAATTATTTAGAATCATTGAGAATTCTTGAAGGCTAAATAGAAAATATGGGGTGCTAAAATAATTTGGATTAGCAATCTTTTTTAACAATAGAAGAATAATTAAAGACGTTAAAATGAATGGATATACAAAATTTACAATGAGATATGTTACATTAAAAAATATTATAAAATTTTGTCTAATCTTAGTCTAATTTGGATGCATAAGTTAACTTATTAAATGATAAATCTTTTAAAATAATAAATGTATTTAAAAATTAGAAAAAATATTCATTAAGATATATATCTTATTATAATTTACATGGTAAGTAATTTTATTTATAAATTAAAATTAACTCATTAATGTAAATTAAAATTAAAAAAATCTTTAATTTTTTTGAAAATATTTTAAAAATAAATTAAAATAGTCTACTATCTATAATAATACATTAGTTGAAGTTTGTTGCATTATTGTTCTTATTTATATCCCCATGTTTATATCATGTCGCATTGTAATACATTGAAAAATGTTAACTATGTATGCAGAAACTTGAATAGAACAAAATTCAACTGAGAGAAAAAGTATACAATACAGTAAATGGTGCAATGGAAAAAAATATATAATATAAAATTACAAAATTATGATTAAAATTTATTAAATAAAAAGTGAGACTCCCAGTAAAATAAATCATAACATTTTCTAACATATCCTTGAACACACATTCTATTTGTATTAGTCAAAATTTATTAAAAATACAAAATAAAATGCTTTATTAGATGAAAGTAAAACTTACAAAATTATATTTTGGATAGATTTTAACTAATTAAAAATATGTATTTATTATATTATATTTTATTATCACATCAAATTCAAGGACTAGGGTTTCTTAATTTCAGAATGAAAGTTTATTAAATTCCATAACGTCTGGTTTGGAATACAAAAAAAATTCCATAAAAGTAAAAAGATTGAAAGTTATAGGGGCGCACGGGAGCCCTCAGAAGAGTCGCACACAGGGGATTGTGCTCGCTGTACTGAACTGAAATATCTTCTTCTTCATTTCCAATTTTCTATTGGCATAAAACCCTAAACCCTGAATTGAAATCTGTTAGGGTTTCCGTTTTCCATTTCCCTTTTTCTGACCACCCAACACTACGCCATGCTAACCGCAATCCTCAGAAGAACTTGTTCCACCCTCTCAAGGCGCGCTTTCCCCGCCGTCTTAATCTCCGCCAGCAACGACGTCCGGCCACTCTCCGCCGCCTTCATTTCTAGAACCTTCCACTCCAAACCCGGTCCGTTGAATTTCCGTTCTTCTTTATATCACCGCGCGGAATATGCTGTTGACGATTTCCCTTACGAAGAAGGGTCCAAAGGGAACGCCGACGAAGGCCTCGAAATCGCGAAGCTCGGAATCTCTCAGGATATTGTCTCAGCTTTGGCCAAGAAAGGCATCACTAAGCTCTTCCCTATTCAGGTTTGATTTGCTTCTGAGGGTTTATTCGTTGACGCAAAGCATGGTTTGTGGCGTGCAGTTTAGTTTTTTTTTTTTTTTTTTTTTTTTTTTTTTTTTTTAATTTTTTTTTTTTTTTTTTTGTGGGGGGTGTTGTTGGAACTTTTTTTTGAGGGGGGTTTTTTTGTTGGTGGTGT
>Ga0099824_1007151_pt1 | contig 14930 bp, 4 predicted proteins | sample SiratrowhiteBW_FD_76837 | JGI IMG/M metagenome (GOLD analysis project Ga0099824, IMG submission 76837) | Root nodule microbial communities of legume samples collected from California, USA - Siratro white BW | ecosystem: Host-associated > Plants > Roots > Nodule | place: USA: California...
AAAAAATAAAAAAAAAAAAAAAAAAAAAAAAAAAAAAAAAAAAAAAAAAAAAAAAAAAAAAAAAAAATATATATAAAAAAAAAAAAAAAAAAAAAAAAAAAAAATAAATATATATATATATATATATATATATATATATATATATATATATATATATATATTTTTCTTTTCTTCCCATCTCCTTGGTAACAAATAAACTCATTTATTTCTATCACCCTTATTTTCAACTTGACCCCTGCAATCAAACATATAATTTGATTTGGTTAAATTGCATGTTTTTTTCCTAGTTCAACTTCAAAAATATAAAATTTATGTATTTTAAAGACGAGGTTGGATTAATATTTTCACATTTTTAAAAAAAAGTTATAGTTTTTGAATAATTATATATTAATATTTTTTAAATATTTTATCAAACACTACATTATATTTATATCAATTTTATTTGTTAAAATTATGTATTTTTGTATTTTATAATAGAATAACTGATGGTATATTTTCTAGTATGACTTATTTTTTTTTAATACTCGTATGAAACAAATTTTATTGTAGTTATGTATTTTTAATTATATAATTTAATTAGATGTAATATGTATATTAAAATCACTAATATGAGAAATTCACCAAATCCCAATCTTATTGTCCATAGTACCCCTAATTATACATCATATAAAATATCCTGCAAAAGTACCCCTACTGCATTCTATGAATCTTTGGTGAAAAGATAAGGAAGTGTGGAATTGATGGAGATGTGATAGTAAAAATCTTGAGATGAGACTGGCATGAGCACGGGTATGGTTTGAGAATAGAAAGAAGGTGAAGATAGAAAAGGGTTTCTCGAAACTATAACTGTGATCATGACCTACTTTTTATTTCCCTGTCCTATGCTACCCTATGCTATGCCCTCTCTTCCCTCCTGGGTTTCAGAAATTCGATACACCTTTGTCAACCCCATGCATGCTTGCCAATTTTTTATTGCGATAAATCCGATGTATAATGTCTCTTGCTTTATATCACTAGGATAAGACTTTTTTATACCAAAAGTAATAACTATAAAAATTAAAGAAATACAGGAAATATTTTTTAATTGCCGAATAACTTTCTAATATCCAGAAATATTTTTAAAAAAATTTTAAAATAAATTAGTTATAATATATAAATAAAAGTTATACTTTTTTAGTTTATTATATAATCGTTTGTTTGAAGAACTATTTACTTTTTGAAATTTTTTAAAGTAAAATAATTTCTAAGTTTTAATAATTCTTTTATTTTATCCGAGAAGTGTTCTTCATGTGATGTGTTTAAATAACTCACGCATCAATTTAAGTAAGGAATTAATATTATATTTGTATAATATTAGTGATAGACAGAGATGTTATTGAAATGTAACGGATGTTTTAAGAAATAGAGTATGTGAAACTAAATTAAGTTTAGAATTATAAAATATAAGACATGATTGATGCTATTGTTTTAAACATCAATTTTAAGTCTGGATGAGTTTATAAAATAAAGTAACTCCTCTTGTATTTGTAAAATTTTGAGGGTATAAGTTATTTGGGTTGTATGATATGTTTTTAGGTTTGATATTCTGGGAGGAATATGCTGTAACTTAAAGTGATGCAAATAAATTACTTCATTCAAGTGATATATTGGTCACCCGAGCAATATGATGCTCGAATCAAGTGTTAACTTCTAGCTTAAGTGAGAGAGGCCAAAATAATTTTCTATCCTCTAAAAAGCATATTGATCAACCATTGGTTAGAATGCTCAAGCGTTGAATAAACCCTGTCCCCCTCAAGTGTTAGAGAGAATACTTAATCATTGGAGAGAATACTCAAGCCTTGGAAAGAACACTCAAGCCTTGGAGAGAATGCTCAAGTATTGGAGAGAACTGATGGTTACATTTTATTAAATTTGTAACTGAATTTATTTGGAGAATACTTGGGGTTAATTGATCCTATCAATACTCCAATTATGTAAACTTTTCATGCAAGACCTAAATTGTGCCTAGATGATCTTGGAACCTTGCATTAGATTATATACACTCCAACCCTTTTATTTAATTAAAAACGACATCAATCAAGGATGCTCAAGTGTTAGAGATGATACTTAAGTGATATGGTTAGTGGTGTTTCTAAACGTTTGAGTGAGAAGTGAGGTGGCATGCATGTGTCACTATGTGTGACAAAGTGTGACACATGTAATTAATGTTGAAGGAGTGGTTAGGTGCTTAAATGTCATGTCAACTAATTTGATCAATGATCCTTATTTGATTGGTTGCATAGTTTAGATGAGCGTTATAGGGATACCTAACGTGATATCAAGTCTTTAGTAGTTGTGTTAAGAGGTATTTGACTTCATTATTTTTTAGGCACATAGATAAAACTTTAGATTATGATCAAGAAGTTGAAAAAGATTATATCTATCTCTGGTAACAGGTGTAATTGACTTAGTAACAAATGCTTTATATCATGGTGATATTAAAAATATGTGTCAACTAAGATTTGATAGTCTAAGGTATGTTAGGTATTAATTCATATTTAGTTATAACATAAAGTATAACTAAATACGAATTTTTTTCTATTCATATACATTATCTCAATATTTATATTATCTCAATATTTATATGTACGATGAAATATTTTTTATTCACTTACTTTCCTTTACATACTTGTTGTGTATAAATTATTATAAGTGTATTTGCTATAAGAGTATATTTTCTTGCAAATCCTGATACTACTGAAAACAAACCAATTTCAAATTTACTAAATAGTTCTAAAACATTTTGATGTTATATATACTATCTTTTTAAGACTTATTATATATATTTATAATAAATTATACGTTATAATTTATCCATGTCAATAGTTTTATGTAGTGTTACACTTTTGTCAAGTGATAATAAGATTTCTTTAGTTTCCATTGCATGTTCCCTTTACGGAAGATCGATGTCATATTTAGTTTACAAGAAAAAGAATTAAAAAAAGTGAATTAAGAAAAAATTAAAAATTAAATTAAATTTTTAGTTGTGTAGAAAGTAAACATATGTTAGAGATATATCCTCTGTCCCATTATCATGCCTGTAGGTTGTAGAAAGAGGCATGAATAGACACCCTTTAATATTTTAGACAGAGAATGTGCAATATTGAGAGAAAACGTTATATTAATATATATTTATAATTTTTTTTTTGTATGCATGGAATATATTATTACATATTAATCTATTTTTAAATATATAAAATATATTTTCTTACATAACACTTAAACTAATCTTTTTAAAAAGGATAATTTAACATTAATTTTTCCTTAAATGAACAAGGAGGGCAACCAACATCATAACGAAGTTTTACGATTTGATTGGGATGGCAGTGAAAAGTAAATGAAAAATAATGAAATAAAAGAAAAAGTAAAATGTTATATAAAATTTAACTTATTTAATTTTGTAAAATGGGGGAAGAATGATAAACAAAATATAACATAATACAAATAGCCTAAGGAAAAATATAAGGTATATAACAAATAAAGATACTTTTGTCTTTGAATTCTTAAAAACTTATGAATGTTTATCTATGACTTCTCTATATTTTACCCCATACGTAGTTTTTGTTCTCTCATTTTAAAATAGTTATTTATTTTATTTTAAAAAAATCACAAATTTAATTAAAATTTCATTTTATTTACATTCATTTTTTACTATAATTAATTAAATAAAATTTTTGGTACTTTAATAACATGTCATAAAAAGAAAGTATATATGAAGTTATGAATTTGATCAAAATTAAGAATTTTCTGAAGTAAAATGGCCAATGTTTCTATTTTAAACAACTATGTAATTTCTCGGTAAATTGGTTGTAGACTCAATTAGTTCATTAGGACATAGGGCATCATAGATAGAGATTGCTCTTAAAAATGCTATACTAATAGATGGTCCACTGAAGTAGAAAAGCTACTAATATAAGAGAATATTTTTAATGGACATTAAATTGTGCTTGATACATAGGCAACAATGCAAGCTGGCAATGTACTTTCACAAACCTTTCAGTCCATAAGGTTCTTATGAAACTTCCTTCGCTTTGTTTTCAAGTTACATAAAATTAATTTTACAAGAATTTTCATCCAATTATTAAATGTAATTAATCAAAGGGTCTTGTATTGTTAACCACCAACAAAGCTATTAGTAATCAACAATTAGCTAATATATTAAAAATTATTTTTAATGATTTGTTTATTTGTCTCAACTTTAGTATATTATACACTTTTTTTTTTTTACAGAATATTTTTATTTTATTGCCTTAAACAATCACTACCACATTTTCACGTCAGTCTCTGAAATTACATAGATCACTTTTTTTTTTTTTTTTTTCTTTAAATTTTCAAATTTTTATTTCTTTTTTTTTTTAAAAATAAAAAAAAAATAATTTTTTTTTTTTTTTTTGTTTTTTTTTTAAATTTTTTTTTTTTTTTTTTTTTTTTTTTTTATCTATAAATTTGCAAATTTTCATCTCATTAGTTATTGAACAATGAAGAAGAACTAATGTGATTGATATTTTGTGATTCTTAGGAATGAAAGTAGGAGATTTTTTTATGTTCTCAAAGACGAATACACTCGATCAAAATTTTCAGAAATGGATTTTAATATTTTCTTCAGTAATAAATTTTTACTGTAATAAAAAAAAACAACACTTTTTCAACTTAATTTACCAATTAATTTATATAATTCTTCATGACGTAGATTAAAAATTAATTTGACATTTATTCATAAATTTATTAGAATGTTATTCTAAGAAAATCATGTAAAATTGGAGAACGGTGCATGATAATATGGGTTGAACTTCTGATACAAAGAGAACCGCGACAACAAGGTGGATTGGATTTGAACTTATGGGCTTATTAGTTGGGTTCGAAAAGAAGTACACAAATGCTTCATGCACTATACCATTTCGTGACTTACACCATATCAGCCACGTGATTTGTCTAAAATTTCCTTAGGTATTTATATTTAAAAGGTAGATTTTCTCTTCCTTCACTGTGGCTTTTTTATTTTCCGGCTATACAGTGCTTTGTCATTTAGGGAGATTTCTTTAGTGGAGATTTTATGTGTATGTAGTTAGTAAATCCCATTTAGTCTATGGTAGTTTTTGGTGATGGTTGTCGTAGATTCCGGTGAAAGTTCATCATTCTATTATGAGTTTTCACATTTTATTTAAACTATTTGGAACAGTGTCCAACTTCCATGAATCACCTTTACTCACCACGACCACTTTCTTATATGAATGGCACGAACCACCTTCATCCATCATAAACATTCTTTTTCATAAATTGCTCGTGTGTTCAAATACAAATACTAAGGACATTTCTAGAATTTTGAAAAGTAATATGGTGCAAGTCAAAATTTGTTTAGTGCAGCAAGCATTTGCGGAAGAAGTAACCAAAGGCCCACGATTCAAAATGGGACCTGCTCATTTCTTCCTAGAATGGATCCAATTGTATACATATTTGGACAAAAAGAAAGTTATGTATTATACTTTTAAAATCGTCATTTTTTATCGTCTGTGTTTATATTTTCATTGAAAAGGTTTCAATCATGATTTACACAAAAGCTTATCTGATATATTTTTTTTTTTTAAATTATATTCTCCTTTGAAAATTCATTCCCTACTGATTCAGTTAAGTTTCTTAAGTTATTATGCAGAAACTTATCCCAGAATGAAAATTTAGCTACTAGTCTTGAAGGATTTGATAGAGTAATGATATACAATCGAAATGACACATAAGATGAACATAAATCGTAATTAAAATTAACTAAAATTTTCAATCACCACTTAATTATTGTTCTTAGTCGTGCACTATAAATGTCTTTATTAACTTCATGTACAATGTACTTACTGTTTTTAACTAACAAGAAATTTGGTTCTGTATGATACTCTCTTTTTCGATGTTAGTATTTGTCATCACATAGCAAACAGAATGAGATGCTGTAGTGCATATGATATGATACAGTAAATTGCAAATGCAGTCCCACAAGAAACGAAAGAAAGCACCAACACCAATGTTGGGGACCCTTTGCATGGATTCTTTTTTGATTCTTTTCTTTCTTTTAGAGACCTGGTTATGCATCATGATTAAATGAAACCTACACAGATAAAAAAAGGGAAAGATAATTGAACAGGGAAAGTTGATATGATTTCATGTCCCCAGTGGTTGGAGAAAGAAGGCATATATTACTAAGTCTAAAAGTGATGAGCATGTTGGTGGGAGCGTTGATGGAGTTTATTTGCATACCCGTGACCTAACAAGAAGGAAAACTTGTGTTGCATACCTATCAAGAAATATGATTGCATGTGTATCTTATCAACTTTTGTACCTTATTTAGTTTTTCAAGTGAAACTTTTTTTAAGACAATTCTGTGCAAGACATGGTTAGACACTACTTAATATGGACAACTCTGTGGGAAACTCGTTCGTTCCATTAGTCTTTAAGAGAATTCTTTTTCCAGAAACTATGGGCCCTTTCTGTTGATTGTAAACACGGACTAGCTACCCACCAGATTTTGTTGATTTTTCCAACAATTGGGGTGCTCTATTTATAGCTAGTTTTCACTTTTCAGGTAGTACTGAAGGAGAAGAGCATGAAAAGTGACAAGTTGATAGCTAAGGATATGAAGTTCAGATTTCATTTGGAAATGATGTCATGCCAGGCGCTGGAATGAAGTCACAAATGAGGCTTTCTAGACTGCCAAGTATGGCTACCGTGACAATTCTTACTATTATGTCGTTGTAGTTATTTCTGTCTATTGTATACTAATGTTACACACCTCAATATTTTATGAACAATATTGCTCTCGTTTATGCTGTCTTCATTGCGTTATTGATGATCATGACACTAGCATGTAGCATCTTGTGTAAAGCAATTTGTCAAGTGGACTTGGAATATATGTGAGAATCTGTCATTAGGTAATAGGTGGGGATTATTCCAAAATTTCATAGGGGCTATGCATGGTTCACAAGTATCACTTAGTGAGCTTGAAAGTTGAAAATGAAATTTTACAGATTCTTTCTGTAAGTCAATGTCACGTACTCGTGTTGTTTCAGAAGAATCCTTGCAAATTGTGCTTTAATGACGAAATTTACTATCTGATTATGATTTGAGTTGTAACCACTGGGAAGGTACAATGTTCTGGAGCATCAAAACTAAAAGTTCACATCACGTTATCATAAATTCTGAAGATATAATGTTTTGGTGACATGCGTTTGATAAATCGATAGTCTTGTATAATAATTTTATCTACCGATTTTCGTCTTCTAATTAACTAACGAGAAACAGTGTAGAACTCAGAAGAATGAATCCTTTAAGAAATAGGAGATTGCATCATGGTGGTTGAGGTTGATGTGAAGACTTTATTGACTAATGATTGAATTGTAATTAGAGCCAGTGAAGAAGGAAAAAACATAAGGGAATCCAAAGTAACTGACCAAATGAACAGTCATGTAACAGTTGATCATGGCCTAGGTAAATTAGATGATGACCATGACTGCAGCAATGATGATAATGAGAGTCGTTGCATGTACGCCACTATTTGATTCTCTCTTTGTATGCTTTAGGATTTTAAGAACCATGAAAGTATTCATATTTTGTAGTTATAGTGACCCAAACGGTTAAAGAAGTCAGTTTCAGTTTGTGAGATTAGACTTGGCTACAAAAGAAGGGTATATGGGACATGCTTCATTCTAACGATTGTACAAAACCAAATTGTTGATAATAATCAAAACCTGACTGCAAGAGAGAATGAAAATGACCTTCATCAGTGGATCCATACCAACTTAGAAGTCAACAGATCAGCTATACGATTTTGAGAAATTAAGGAAAGTCTAGGAATTAAGACTTCTTGGGCCACAATAATGGTTAGACAAATTTGTTCGATTACACTTGCAACATTTTTGCTTTAAATAGAACACCATTATTTGCCCTTATAGTGCTTTTTGCTTAGGATAGTTAATAAGGATACATAAGAGGTTTATCAAAGTGTTTATCTGAAAGGAACCTTGCTGTCTTTTATAAACACTCCAATTAGTTTTCATCTGTTCTTTTTATTCATGCTTCTCTGAAGCAAGCATATCTTTTTCATGGGTAGATCTTATGCTTTCTGGTTTATTTGACCTACTTTTTGGGTGGGACTTTGTATTGCACATTATTTTATATTCCAATAATAAAACTATATTTTTTTTTTACAGCATGGTGATCAATGACAAATCTCTTCCAACTAAAAAGAAGCACAATAAATACGCGTTGAACCTTATTTATTATGTGCCACTACACTTCAAATCTTGTTCATAATTGGGTATCAATTCAATAAAGCCAAGATTATCTGTGGGGATACAACAAATAAATAAGACAAATATAATCAGGAACATGAAAATATGAAAAAATTTGTCAACAATGTCAGGACCAAGGAGCTACAGCAAATGACAAGAGACACATGTTGCAGATTTGTAGACAAGAACAGCATCATTGGCCCCACGATTTGTCACTGACACCTAAGATTCCTACTCCAGCTTTTGACATGAGAATTACCAAAGTGATTTCCCCTCGTGCTGGGGAAATCTTTTCTTATTATTATAGGTTACATCAACAATGCACATTTAGATTCTTGGATTTTCCTAGAAGTTACATGACGCTTTGCAGAAAGAAAAAAGGAGTATATGTTACCCTCTAAATTTTACCATTACCAACTGGAAAATTAAACATAATTCACTCAATTCTTTTCAGTGGCAGTTCTATTGGTAGACCAGAACTTACTAAGCATCTTTTTGGGTTGGGTTGGAATAGCACATATAGCCTTAAATCTAGAATTCCTTCCAATTCCATCATCATGGGTCAAACCATTCTGATTGAAGTCATCATCTTCAGCTAGCTTCATCCTCAGAGTTGAGGACCTTGACTTTGGTGACTTGAAGTTTGAAACACTCCAATTGTCCTCAGCATGTATACTTGTAGTTGTGCTTAATGGTGCTGTAGGCTTTGCTGGGTCAATGCCGTGTGCAGTGAGTAATGCCTTGATATTGGTTGGCAAATCAGTCACTTTGCCACCAGCTTGTGCTGCTCGAGCTTGCTCAAAGAAGAGAACTTGAACAACAAGCCGCAGAGGAAGTAGCTCATTTTGTGCTGCATGCATGCAGGCTTCCATGGACAATTTTTTGCAGTCAAGAATTCTACACAATCTTTTCCTTTCACTCTTGTTGAGTTCTGGATGAGCCTGTATCGTTATCATCAGTTAAACAACAGATAAAGTTCAGTAATACAAGACATCCCCACATAAAAATTTTACTTATAATTCTTTCTTTTATGACCTAATTTCTAGCAGTACTATATTGACTGAACTGACAGCCGTTACATCATTAATTAGCTCTAGGTACAATTTAGCTAACTGGAAAGATGGTCAAAAACTCTCTTGGAAGACACAATCAATTATGTGGAGGACTAAAAAACATGCATCTCCTTTTCCCCTTCTCCCTATATATTTGGACCTAGTACTGGGCAGTGATTTGATATAAGTTATCACTCTATCACAGGCAATTTTATCTTCTTGTTTTCAGCAAATGAAATTACAACACATGAATACATACTGAAACATATCAGTCAGAATGTGAATACAGTCAGGCTAAATTGCTGGTGGGTCAGTCTACACCTAACCGCCAATAAATTTTGAATAAGACAAGATTTTGAGGTCAAGAAAGTTGGTTATCCACTAATTCTGTCCCACATCCTAAAATGTGAAAACGAAATATTTTCTCAGCCACTGTTTTTTACTTATTCTTAGCCACTTACTTTTATCATGGTATATAAAATATATAGTGTAGTAAATTGGAAAACACAATAGGAATTGTTTTTCTTATATTTTACCTTCAGATAAATGTCAATAGCTCTGTAGAGGTCATCATGATCATGTCTTGCAAAATCTGGTATGATCTCGGCAAGAGCTATGAATTTCGACAAGTGAAAATTCGCATCTCTGGCAACTTCTTGAAGATACCTATCCACGAGCTTTGCCACCTTCAATTTTGAACTGTGAGATGCTGAAGAGGACCTCCTACTCTCTTGAAATTCCAAGTTTATATTCTCTGCTGAACGAGACCTCCTTCTTTCACAGGCCATCCTAGATCTTGCAGGGCTAGTTGGGGGACTCTGACCTTGTGACATAAACTGTTCCAATATGGTCATGACCAAGTCAACATCATACACTGTATCATCCGTGTAAGACAGTGAAGGTATCAAAAGATCATTTACTGTGGCTTCCTCCAATTGAAGCCCTATCCTTCTTGCTAATTCCATCTTCGAAGATGAAGAGGCATTAAGAATGTTAGATGCCTTCAAGAGCTTCAAAAGAAAGCCACAAGAAACAGCACCTTTCCCAGCTGGGAGCAAGCTCACCACTGATTCCAAAAGCAGACGATGCTTTGAAGCTATTTCACCAACTGAGTCCAATTCTGAGTCAGAAACTGCTTGCTTCTTGAGATGTCCTCCATTGTTGGTAATATTTGGTAGCCACCTAGATGCATAGATTTTCAATGCATCTCCAATGAGATTTGAGGGAATCTTGCCTCCAGATTTGATTGCTATCATGGTTCTCCAATACAGGTCTATGCTCAGTTCTGCCAAATCTTCAGCCCACCATCCCTTGTTTCCTGACTTGTTGTGCCTCAAACTTTCTGTGCCATTGCAAGACACATCATCCTTCACTCTACTGGAATGACTATGTGACAAGCTCACCTTAGAGGGGTGGCTCAACACTTTTGCTGCAACAGCTTCAATGCACCTGCTGGTAATTCCCAAGTCCTCTGACCACATAGGCAACGCTTTTGTGGTCTGAAGAGTCACAATAGTATCTTTCCACCCACGTAGAATGCACGAGTTGAAGAAAACCTCAAGCTTCTGAACTAGGTTCCCCTTCTCAACCTCCTCCGTCATCTGAAGATACTCAGCACCACATCGTGCAGCCACAATGTTGTAAGGGCTCAGAGTTATGGTGATTCCATAGCAGAACTTAGCACACAACTCAAATGCCTCCACCCCACCTGGGAAATCAGGGAGCTGGACTGTTTGGTGCTGAGAAGAAGAATCAGGAGATTCTGAACATAACCTTTGTAGTCTCAAACATTTGGATAGCAAGGGAAACTGAACAACATCACCACATGAACTTCAGAATCAGTAACAAATTAAAAAAAAAAACAACAACTCTGAACAATTTCTTCCATTCACAGTTTCACATACCTTGTGAAGAAGATATTTACTTCCCTTCACTTGAATTAAGAGGTCGCTGGAAACTTCAGAAGAGACAGACCTGTATACGAATGAAAGGTGTATTGTTTTGTTACTGACCAGAAAAAAAAAATAAAAATCATCTAAGAAGAAAGAATAAAATAGATGAGTTATTTACTGTCTTACCTTACTGCTTCTGCAGTGTAGAATGTATCAGGACGAGATCCCAGTTTCATGAATTTCATGGCTTTGAGTTTCTTACCACCTAAATCATGTGCTATTTCTAAGTAGCTACTTGCATAATTCACCTCTGAGAGGCCCCCCAGAACAGCGCAGAAGTGCAACTAAAGATAGTGAAATAGTAGTAAGTTCTAAACAAATACCAAAGCAAGGAATAGATTTTCCCGCTGAGTAAGCCCAAGTGGAACACTGAACACTGAGCCGGAAGACCTTACAGGGTGTCAGAGTCCTCAAGAATACTTCAGACCTCTCAGACATATAAAAAAGAGAAATAATAAAAAAGATAGAATTTCCTTGGAGGAGAGAAGGTGTAGAAGTTCCAAGGGGAAAGGAAAACCAAGGGACTTATTGTGAGAGCAAAATAATATATACTAGTTTAAATAGGTAGGATAGGATAGATGACATATATGGCTTGAAAGAAACACTGAAGATCAAACACGCCTAAGTTATGTCCTTTCAGTCAAATAGTTATCCCCATAAGTGATTTTGACATTTTAAATAAAAGGGTATGAGGGCAATGAAAGAAATCTCATCAAATTCAGCCTCAGACTTGTCACACTCCTACACAGTGTATCAGTTACATTACAAAGTTATGCAGTAAAATAAATATACAGCATATTCATAATCATACATTATGCAAAAACAAACAAGTTATAGTGAAACATAATACTGTAAAACTTGTCAATCCAAAATCAAATTAATTTCTTTAACATGGTTATTGTAAAAGTTATAAAATCAAGTTCATACTACTAAATATTTCACAAATAAAATAAGGAATAGTTGAGAGCACAGAAAAGGAGAGCTAGTTGGAAGCTAAGGTAGGAGGAGCATGTGGATACTCTCCCAATACAGAAACTGCCAATCATTCATCGAAAACTTCGAACCGTATAAGGAAAAGCAGGGAATTTTTATTTGCATAAAATCTTGCTTTGTTATTTCTAAGAAGAATATGATGTTAGAGGCCTTATTTTTTTTTTGCAACTATTGAGACATGCCATTGGCAGCGTGCAATTCTAAAGCAACTGCCACGTGCTTATCCTGCGCCCACCTCTGTTCCGAATTCTCATCATTACCATTGCAAAATGCAAATTTTCTATTTATCTTCAGTTTCTTGTGTTTATAAATGTGAGCAGCCCTGATTATTTTAGTCAAACACTATTTTATTTTATACGCAACATAGTACACATCTCTTAGATATCTCCATCTTTTCAAAAGGAGAATATTTAGATGTTTTACGCATAAGGGTAACATATCAAAAGGTGCTTGAAATATTTTAGAGAATGAAAAAGGGAAAGAAGAATGACATGAAAGTTACAGGAAATGTTGAAAAAAGTTGGCATGTGTATTATCAGTATCACACATGATTAGCCGATTGCGTCCGTGTATAAACATAATTTTAGTTTATTTTATACTATATTCTATGGCATAGATGAAGAGTGCCCTTATGCTCTTCCAAAAATAACCCAAATGCCACTCTTGATCTCTTTGAAGTTTTCTCTTCACTTTGGGGTGAGCATTAATTTCCATTGATTGCAAGTGGTCCAGAATATTGAAACTTGGCCCATTATTGGAGTGAAACGAAGAAACCCGAGGTTGTGTGCTCCTGATCATGTTGGTGTTTGATTAGGTAAAGTCAAGTTTTTCTGGTGGACATTTAAGGCTTTGATGCTCTAAGGGAAATGGTTTAAATGGGTTAATTTGGCAGTTGAGGTTTTGTTCAAACCTTATTTAGCTTTGGATTCTCACCACGCAACGACTTGGGAGTTTGTAACATTTGAGGAACTCTTTCTCTCACACTGTGTTTGAATTTACCGAATTAGGGTTTATGGGAATGTAAAAAACAGAAAATGTAACACAGTTGGATAACCAAAAACACTTTACATCGGAAACAAAAAGAATTTTAAGATTGAAGCGAGAATCCTCCGACGATCAATTATGTTTTCATCATAATAATACATTATCTTAATTGATTATATTTTCAACATAATTTTTTAAGGTTTAATTGTAATAATATAAACAATGTCCTTTGGATTAGAAGTATTAAAAATAAAAGAAAAACATTTGAATATTTTAATATTAAATAAAAAAATAAGTATTTACAAACAAAAATTGATGTCCAGGTTTTATTTTGACTGTCTTTCTATAAGCATTTGTATATTTTAATATTAAATAAAAAAATAAGTATTTACGAATAAAAATTGATGTTCAAGTTTTATTTTGATCATCATTGTCTTTCTATAAATATATTTTCTTTAATTTTTTATTTTCTTTTTAAACTTCTAACTTCATTTTTAATTAGACTTAGTCATGATATATAATAGAGTAAAAATGTCCAATCAAATTCTTAAAAAAAGTAAATTTATTTTTGGTTTATTTTTCTTTGAGTCTTTTTCTTTGAGTCAATCTTTAAATGTTTTTTTAGACACCCTAAAAATACTTATCTCACATTATCTAATGTATCAATAAGAATCTTTGTTAGTTTATAATTTTAATGGTATAGTCTAATAGTTTATTAGAGTTTTATAGTGTAAGTTAGGAGATTCTTGTAATTCTAGCTTTTTATTAATAATATTTGATCTTGTTGTTGTGTTGTGTTTTAGGTTTAGGATGTCATGTAAGTGACTTGGAAGTGTTGAAGAGTAATTTAAATATTTGAGTAGTATTTTAATGTAATTTACATACATTTTACTAATATTATTAACAATTTGTTGTAAGTGAAAAGCAACCAAAATTTCATATGTACATATAAAACCTACACCTACACTAAATCATCTTTCTAATTATATTATTATTATTATTATTAATTGATTATAATAATAGTAATAATAATAATAACAACAACAACAATATTAATAATAATAACAATATTAATAAAATTAATAATAAGTAATTTTAATAATAATCACATTCGTAATATTTATAATACTATTAATAATATATAAATTAATTAATACAAATGCAAATAAAAATTGTGGGACGTTACAAATTGGATGTAATATTCTTTTATAGATGCGAATTGGAATAAATATTGTATTTCTCTTATTTCCTGTCTTTCATTTTTCTTTGGTATATTGTTCATTGTTTGCTTTACAACTTAATGAATATAATTTAGTTAAGAATTAATTATTCTTTTTATTTCATAATTCAATTAATTCTTCCCTCTTAAGTTAAATATCTTATATTAACAATGCATTCATGATTAATAATACTTTATCATGAAAAAAATAACTAACTTATTTAAAAAAATAAGATACTAATAATGTTCACTTGATCATAATATAATTGTTCCAACCACAAAAAAAAAAAAAATATATATATATATATATATATATATATATATATATAAAAAAAATGATATTAAAATGATCTATTATCTCATTTATAAATGTGTTTTTTTTTTTATTTTTAAAAAAGATTTATGTTAGAATTTAATGTTC
>Ga0099824_1007153_pt1 | contig 14928 bp, 8 predicted proteins | sample SiratrowhiteBW_FD_76837 | JGI IMG/M metagenome (GOLD analysis project Ga0099824, IMG submission 76837) | Root nodule microbial communities of legume samples collected from California, USA - Siratro white BW | ecosystem: Host-associated > Plants > Roots > Nodule | place: USA: California...
GAACGTTTGATTTTTTTATTCGTTTTGCTGGTATGTGCTTGTTGTTTTTGTTGTTTTGTCCATTGACTCAATGATTGGATTGGATATATATTTTGATGTGGTGCCCAAATTGTGACTTTGGATTGTTTTTAACACCTAAAGTTTAGTGAGATGTATGATCAATTGGCGGGAAGAAAAGTGGTTGTAAAACAGATAAACGGTGTTGTCTTGATCAGTTGTTTGTTTTTAAATTTCAACATACGTAGGGTGTGCTTTTGTAAGAAGGAAATGGAAGAAAATACGTTCTAGATATTTGAATGCTAGTGAAAATACATTTGATAAATGTTTGCTGCGTGCTTGAATATGACTGTGGTATGAATATACATTTGTTGGTTATAGCATGTTATTTCATCATTTCTTTTCTTGTTGTGTCTTTTCTCACTTCTGATGTGATCTTTGTTTGGTTATGTGAAGGAGACTAAACTCTAGGTTTGAAGGACCAGTTGAATAACATGGGTCGTGGAGTTAGCTATGGTGGTGGTCAAAGTTCATTAGGGTATCTTTTTGGCAGTGGAGAGGCCCCTGCTCCAAAACCTGCAACCAATGATGCCCAACCTGAAGTGCAGGCTGTAAATGATGTGCCTCCTTCAAAACCAGCTGAGGCTCCTAAAACAATAGACCCTAACAAGCCTGCTGGTATCAACAGTCACTCTACTGAAGGCCAGAACACTGGCAACTTCATCACGGTAATATTTGTGTCCTCTAAGTTATATTTAATTTCTCTTTTATCCAAATGTTAGTATTATAGTTGACCTGTGTCAAGAACTAACTATACAAAATGCTTAAACTGTTTAAATGAACACGCAGTAATGGTGTTATATGATATCTCTGACACCTGAACTCATTATGAAAATTATGAATGCCCTAAGATGGATTAAAACTGCTACACTGCACACTTACAAAATATGTTGGTCGTCCCTAATGTGTTTTAATCGTCTTATATGTATTGTATTATAATAATTTTGTTACTGTGGGCTTATATAAATGATGATTTAATTTGTCACCTCGCTTGTTCATAATTCTAAATAATTAGGTCTTGACCTCTCAACTTAGTTGGCTGTACAATGTCTGAAAAAGTGTGGAAACGATCAAATATGTGAATGATAAAATTTTTATCTGGGTTTGATTCTTCGTGCCATATGCATAAGAATCAATTGATTGTTTTGCCTTATCAATGAAGATGGATCTACTTAAATGAGAATGAATATACTTAATCATCATGTGTTTATCCTTGAATATCAGCACTGACTGTTATTTACGAGTATGTTATTGCTCACATTGTTCAGTGTTGACGTCGTATCCCTTTATTTTAATCTGGTCCTAGGTGTGCTTATTTAAACTCTCATGGCAAATTCATTACAATATCCCCTCATTGTGTTAAAGTGATGATGTCTTGCAAAATGAAACTACATTAAGATGTTACTTTCCATGACATTCTAAAGTGATAAATGAGAAGTAGATTGCTGCGCCCGTGCTAAGACTCTATTATCTTTGGAATTCATTTGGATTGATGGCTGAATTTCTTTTCGAATTAATCTGCAGGACCGACCCTCAACCAAGGTCCATGCTGCCCCTGGTGGTGGTTCTTCTCTGGGTTATCTCTTTGGTGGGCCTGGAGAGGGAAAATGATACCTTGGTTTGAAACTTTTGGTCAATGAACGATTTATTTTGAAATTCAGGTCGTGGAAACATAATGGAAGATATGGTGTATTATAGGTTATGGGTGCTGGGATAAGCGGGTGAAGAAGAGTGCTATATTTTGGATGTGCTAAACATCTATTACAAAACTGTTTGACAGAATTAAATATTTCTATTAAGTGCGCATCTGCTTCCAAATTTTCTTTCCTTTTCCTAGATATTCTTTTAATTTGTTATCATGCACCGGAATATTGTGATGGACAAGAATAACTCATGATGAAAATCAGGCATAATAGGTAGAGGTTGTTTTGAGCTCTCAACCACAAGTTAGTTGTAGAAAGAGGAACCCAAGTATATTATTAGGAAATGAGGAATGTTAGCAATTTATTTGTTCTTAAAACAATCATAAATATTAATTATTTTTTTAATTACAAAATTATGAAAATTATTAAATAAAAAGTAAGATCTATAAAATTTTTAAGTTTTGATAAATTCCATTCAACAAGCATTTTATTTAGTTTTGACTTAAATATATTTTTTGTATTTAAACTTGTCAAAAATTGGTTCTATAAAATTTGAGTTCTGATAAATTCTACTTAAATATTGAGTTGGAATAAGTTGTGAGCGGTTTCAATTTGTTGAGTATTCTTCAAGTCATAATCAGTCCCAAAAAGAGTGAAAGAATATGATTCTTCACTTTATTTGCAAGGTGGAAGAGGATGACACCATTCAATGTTCACATAATATTGTCAATATTTCAGAAAATATCTCGCGTTTGAATTAGAGATTACTTTTATTTGGTAAGAATAGCATTGTGAGAATGGAAGAGAACTATAAAAACTAAGAATAATTTAATTTTAGAATGAGTTAAATGTTTTTTGTATCTTTGAGGTTTTGTCAAAAATTGGTTTTAGATAATTATGACAACGGTTCTTGTTGTTAGCCAAAAAGGTTAATATGTCTATGTTGCTAATAATCTTCTACTCTCGACCAACTTTTATAAATAATATATATATATATTTCAGTTACGTAAACTAAAAATTAACGTAATTTGTTAATGAAAATTATTATTATTATAATTACTTAAAATATAAGGTATATATTGTTTGACATAAGAACAAAAATCAATTTATAAAGAAACTCAGTAAAGAAAAAACATATATAATCCTTTTAGGTTTAGATATTTATGGGTTGTAGGGATTTAATTGTTCTTTTATTTATGTTGTCATGCGAATCCTCCGCTATTGAGAAATGAAAGACAAGTAGATTGTGCTACGAAATTGTTCTTCTTTACTAAAAATACAAAAATACAAAGATAAAAAAAAAACAAAAGAGGAAAGTTCCATTTGAAAAATTAAATCTCAAATGTTTGTCGTCAGGAACAATAATAAGTGAGTGATTAGGTCAATCATAATATACATTAAGCACAATGAAATGATTACATTAAATGACATTTTCTTATTAATTAATATACATCTTTTTTTATTATTAAATTACAAGGGATCTAATAATTGAAGTAGGAATGTCAAAATTGGCTTCGAAGCACACTGATCGCATTCTAAGATTTGTTGCTTGCTCTTCCCCTTTTCACACTAAACACATTTTGCATAAATAATCAGATGCTTACTGTAAGCAAAAAAATTCTAAATTACACGTACAAATAACCCCCTCAATAGTACCTTTTTCCTCCTCAATTATTGGTAACTCTCTCACTCCTATAGATAAATAGAACCCTATCATTGCCTTTAAATCATATCTTCTAACACCTTTGTCTCTTTTCCTTCCCCTTAACACATTTTCCCTTAATAAGAGTTAATTCTACTAATACCATGAAATGAAATAACCCCTATATATTTGGTGCCTATTTCCTCCTCACTAGTGGCACTTTCATACTTTCTTTTTCACCCCATTTATTTTCTACTTTTATTTATAAGAAAAGATGTATATAATAAAAATATATTTTAGAAAAGATAGGAATTATTTTCCCGCTAAAGGTTAACACAGAAATTGTAGGGTCCAGTTGGACAATTAACCTAGGATAAAATAAAGAAACGTACTAATAATATTACAACTATTACTTCAACACTAAATTGGCAAAACGAAACTTCTCTGAAGATTCTGGTTCACTTACAAGTAGAAAGCACCAACACTTATAAGATGGCCATACATGAAGAACTTTCAAGTACTTCCTCTCTGTACGCACAACATTTTCAAATGTTCATGAAAATGGAAATTTCAAGGAAATTTCTTGTGTTCTATAAATGGCCCTATTCTGCTGAAGCAGTTCTTCAAATGATCTAACATCAGAGAAACCTATTGTGACACCTTCCCTGATACTCCTCTGATCAACCAACATGGCTTTGCAAGGGCCTGACTTTGACAAAATCTTTCACTTCCTCTCCATTTGTATCCTAGCTTTCATCAATGAAGGCTCTTCCTCCCTCTCCAGTGCCTTCATGAACGAGCCATGGTCATGGGGTCTAAGCATTCCAATCAGTTTGTATGTGAAATTTGCTCTTGAGATTCACTCTCATCTTGGAATCTGTGTTGGGATTGGAGTACCCTCTTTGGTGTATTGGGGAGCCACACGTGGTGCCATAGATTGGTACTGGCAAGCCGCCTTGAAGTTCAACCATGAGATTTTCAAAACTTGCTTGTTCAACATTGTCATTGGCTTGTTACACTTGTTGGTGTCAAAGCTGGCAAATTACATCATTGAGTGGGTGAGGGATCACAAGGTGCACAAGCGCTACTTGTCTCATTGGCCACTCATTTCTAAGTTGGACTTTGATTCACTTTCTGAGCACCCTTTACTGAGGCCAATTTCTGTTAAGTATTTGTTTGTGAAGCTCCTTGAATTGCTCAGTGTCTTCTTCTACAATGGGAACATCTTGCTCTTGAGTTGGTGCTTTTCAGGACAGGTTTACAGTTATGAGGTTGGCAAAGCCATCTCTTGGGTTAGCTTGGGGAGCTCCATGTTTGTGTGGATTAAGGCTTTACTGAGTGAACTGGGAATGCAAGAGGAACCTCCTGAAGAGAAAGCATGCAAGAAGGCTGAGGAAAAGGATAACAATTCTTCAATTCAAAGTGTGGACACCAAAGGTGAAGCAATAATCTGCTCATCAGAATGTTGAGGGGAGAGTAAGTGTTGTGTGGAGGACTCAATAAGATCATACTTTTAAGTGTATCAGCAGTGAATTGTAATGAGTGGTCTCTCTTTTGTATATATATATAATATGTCTTGTTATAGTTTTAAGTACCAAGGGTTTTATGTGAGTATGGGTACTAATGTTGAAACTTACCTTGATGTTGTGTAGAGGTAGACATGAGTTAGGGAATAAGGGTCAGTATCATTGTTAATCCTGTCAGTTTTTTCATGTATGAGGACTGTCTCAATTTCTGAGCTCTTATTTATTTACATGAGATACGTTCACATATAGAGATAGATGTATTTCAAGAAATGAGTGTGTTTCTTTGATAAATACCAAAATATCATAAAAGTTGATATTATAGTCAAGTACTTACAATTGTTAAGATGAATTGTCCTATATACATAGTGATGTTTATGCATTTTTGTACTACAGGATTAGGAAGCATAAGAGTAGGAGAAAAAGCTCATGGGATATGGTGTGAAAATAATAGCGGAGTAAAATGATATAGGCATTTTGAACCCTTTTTTTGATATAATGTCTATTTGCTTTTATTTTTGGTTATCTATATTTGGGTTAGTTAAACTCAAACATAATATATTTGTATATTGTCTATGAAAAGAAAGTGTCACTTTTCTTGGATTCATGGTTGAAAAAGATGATGTTCAAGTGGATCTAGAGAAAATAAAGCTTATCCAAGACTAACCTATCATAAAAGTTATAGAAAAAGTTTGAATCTTTCATGGTCTAGCTAGCTTTCGTAGAAGATTTGTTCGGGACTTCTTTACTATAGCTGCCCCTCTTCATGAACAAGTTAAAAAGGATGTGTCCTTTGTGTAGAGGTGGAAAACAGGAAAAATATTTTAAACTCTTAAAGATAAATTAACCCATGCACCTATTCTAATTCTTCCAAACTTTTCGAAAACTTTTGAACTAGAATGTGATGCATCTCGGGTAGGGGTAGGCATAGGTATTGTGTTAATTTAGGATGAACATCCTATTACAAAGAGCTTTATGCTCTCATCCTTGCCCTCAAAACATGGAAACATTATTTAGTGACTGAAGAGTTCATTATACATACTGATCATGAGTCACTGAAGTATATCAAAGGTAGGAAAGGTTGAATAAGAGACATGCTAACTGGGTGGAATACCTAGAGCAATTCCTTTATGTTATCAACCATAAGAAGGGGAAAAGTAATGTGGTAGCTGATGCCTTAACTAAAAGACATACATTACTAGTCTCCTTGGATTCTCAAATTCTAAGGTTTAATGACAAAGGAATTATACGAGTATGATGACAATTTTACATCCACATTTGCATCATGTCTCAAGAAACCTTTTGATGGGTTTTACCTACCCCAAGGATCCATCAAAAAGCTTATTATAAAAGAAAGTCATGAGGGAGATCCCATGGACCATTATGAAGTTGATATAACCTTATCTCTTTTGAAAAAAAAAAATTATTGGCCACACATGAGAGTAGATATCCAAAGGCATTATTATAAATGCATAACTTGTTTGCAAGCTAAGTCAAAAATAATGTCTCATGGTCTCTAAACATCCTTCCACTATTGCATTTTATACTTTAGGCAACAACCAAAAAGTGTAAAAGTCATAAAATTGTGGGCTAAACTTTAGGCAACAATTTAGCTACAGTTTTCAAACTGTGGAGTATGCCATCGCGGGCTTCGCTCTAAGGTCATGATTTTCTTCAAAATTGTTGCCTTAGACTGATACAATTGGTCACAATTTTCTGTCAATGTTTACGACATTTTCTTTTTCAGTGTTTGCTTTTTTTAGATCATGAATTTTGAACATTATAAAAAAAAATTGTATTTACCTACAACATAAATCTATATATTATTATTATTGTATTTACCTACAACATAAATAATATATTCTTATTGTTAACAATTTATTGCTATTATTTTTTAATTTTATTATTGTTATCATCATTATTATTAACACAATCTGTTGTAATTGAGAATCAAACCCAGGTTCTATAAATACATATACAACACTAGAAAAACTTGGTGGTCATATTATGATTATTATTATTATAACTATTATTATTAATATTATTATTAATAGTAATAATATTAATAATAAAGGTAATAATAATATAAATAATATTAATAATAATACTAATAAATCTAAGTGTTTTAAATAATTTAATTATAAAATTAAGATAGTTTTTTCTCACACTTTTTTGTTTGGTAGATCATTTTAGCAAGATGGTTCAGTTTATACCATGCCACAAAGTAGATGACACTAGCTACATCTCTAGATTGTTTCTCAAAGTTGTTAGATTGTATGATCTACCCTAGACTATAGTGTCTGATAGGAATATCAAGTTCCTAAGACCATTTTCGAAAAACTCTTTGGGAAAGGCTTAAACCTAAACATTTGTTTTCTACCATGCATTATCCTCAAATTAATGGACAGATTGAGGTAGTAACAGATTAAGGTAGTAAATAGGTCCCTATCCACTTTGTTGAGGGTTATTTTAAAAGGCAACAAAAAAGTCTTGGGACGAGTATCTTCCTAATATTGAATTTGCTTATAACAAAGTAGTCCACAAGACTACTAACCTTTTTCCTTTTGAGGTTGTTTATGATTTTAACCCTCTTATTCCTCTTGATTTACTACCAATTTCGGAGACAACTTCTTTAGTTCATAAGGAAGGAGTGTCTAAGTAGAGTTTGCCAAGAAGTTTCATGAGAAGGTCAAATACCAAATCTTAAAGCAAACTTAAAATATGTTGAATACAGTAACAAAGGGAGAAAGAAAATAACTTTGAGAAAAAGGATTGGGTATGACTACGTTTGAGAAAAAGAAAGATTTCCCTCTTAAAGGAAGTCCATACTCAGTTCTAGAGGAAATGATTCATTCAAAGTCCTCCATAAGATTAATGATAATGCATATATAGTAGATTTATTTGTTGATTATAGAGTCAACCCCATTTTTAGTTTTAGTGATTTAGCTCCTTTAAAGAGTTGCTGACTATAAGAAAAAAATTGATTTGAGGACATATCATGGATGACCTGATGAAGGGTCATTTGGAAAACCACATATTGAGCCTTTGACTAGGGCCATGACCAGGAGACTAGAAGAGGAAGAAGACCTCAAAAGGCTCTTCTTTTATGGGGTATGATTATTACACCTCATTTTCGTTCTTTTTAGTCTTGTAAAAATGTAAATATGAGTAAAATATTTTTTTTTGTATAGGATTAGTGATTTCTTTTTGTAAAAAGTAGAAGCATAAATAAACTATAATTGGGCCTAATCAGGCTTTGACTTGGAGGTCAAAACCCTAATTTGCAAGTCAACATTCAACCCTCCTCATTTGGGAAGTTGAAACTCTAAATAAGGAGGCCAAGAGAAGTCAACAAATGACCCACCCACAAGCCACATTGATAGCATTTCTCTTCTAGAATTTGAATTTTCTTCTTTCATGGAGTTGGAGTGACGGAGCGGGAAGCTAAAGATAGAGAAGGTGTTTGGCTATATGTAGTGAGATTTGGAGAGTGTCTAGATGAGAGATGAGGCCAACTCAATTAAGAAGGAGATTAGAATTTAGTCTAAGAAAGAGACTAATCTAAAGAGGATTCAAGAACAATTAAGAGGCCAAACATGGTTAGCAATTCTTTACCCTTCACAAGTCAAATTACAAAAGGCGAAAACACTTATGTATAACCTACACAACCACTAGAAGAGGAGAAGAAGAAAGGGAAATCCAAGTTTGAAATACCTTCATACTTGGGTGCCAAGCGTAACAACCCGACTACTACATAAATATTTGTTAATTAATTAGAATTTGCGAGTATTTCTTTTTTTTTTTTGTAAAATTAACTTTTCGTAGAGAAAATATAAACCAAGATATCATTTCACATATATAAATGTATTTCAATGTTTCACATCTTTTGTAAATATTCATAATATATTACAAATGACATATAAGTTTACAACGGTAAGAGTTCCACATCAGAATATAGAACTATCTATTTTATATATTCTAAGACATTAAAACTTGGTTCTTCATAAGTGAATAATCCAGAAAATCTTCAAAGATTCTTTCATGAAAACTCTTACTGACAGGTTCTGCTTCTACTCGTACAACAAGCATATATGAAAGAGAAACATGAAAGGAGTGAAGTCTTTATAAGCCTCAAACATTAATCTTAATAAACCTTACATCAAAACCTTGGTACAATCATAATTATTTTCTCGAGAATTCTAGCCATATGCCAATAAAAGAGATATATATACTCACTACCTAACCTTGGCAATGTTAAGCAAGTGTCAAATAGTATCAAGTTTGGCCTGTAAAATATCCTAGTCCAGGCACTATTATGAACTTTCCAGATATTCACCTACTTGAAATATTTTCTTAAATCCCACCCGATCCCTACCTTTCATCCCGTAGTGTACCAAACTGTTACTTCCCAAAAATAGACACTCATACATTACCCTGGTTTCAACACTTTGAAACCTAGAAAGCTTTCACAACAAACATACTCATGACATTTTCAATAATCACGTAACATAATAACCATCAGGTTATGTCATATTTATTAAAATTCATCAATTGTATACAACATTCAAATAGATACAACTAATAAAACATAATATATAGGTAACTTCTTTTATCCAAATTCATAACAAAATACATACTTTTACTTTATATGTATTTATATAATAAAGGATATTTAAATTAATAGAATAAAATAATAATTAAAGTAAGAACTTTGAATAAATATAGTTCTTATAAATTTGGAGGCAAATTAAATAAAATAAATAGGACTAGTGCATAACTGGAGATAAAATAAAATAAACAGGACCAGTGCGTAATTAGAGATAAAATAAAATAAACAGGGCAGTGCATAACTGGAGGTAAAATAAATAAATAAAATAGGACCAATACGAAATTGGAGATGAAAATAAATAAAATAAACAGAACCAGTGCATAACTCGAGATAAAATAAATAAAATAAAGAAGATCAGTGCGAAACTGGAGATAAAAGAAATAAAACAAATACAACAGTGCGAAACTTAAAATAAAATAGATTGAACCAATGTGTAACTGGAGATAAAGTAAATAAAATAAATATGACCAATGCATAAGTGGAGATAAAATAAATAGGATCAATATCTAACCGGAGATAAAGTTAATAAAATAAATAGAATCAGTGCCTAACTACATATAAAGTATATAAAATAAGTAGGATCAGTGCGTAACTGAAGATAAAATAAATAGGACTAGAGTGTAACTGGAGATAAAATAAATAAAACTAGTGCGAAACTGGAAATAAAATAAGTAAAATAAATAAAGCCAATGTGTAACTGAAGATAACAAAAGTAGAAAAACAAAGAGAGTAAGATAATATATAATTCAAGATGGTTAAAATAAATAAAAGATTAATAAGACACATAAGTTTATTAAAATTAGTATGAAAAGAGCTTAACCTCACTTTTTCCTTACCTTTAAATAGAGAGACACACTAGAAATCAAGTTACAAATTCTTGTAGAAGATTGAAGAGTTCCCTTATTTTAAATTCCCTTTTTCTTTCCCTATCTTCTCTTTCTTCCTCATTCTCTCTTTTTCTTTCTCTTTTGTCTCTCTTCCTTTTTTCTTTCTTCCTTCCTCTCTTCTTCTTCTTCTTTGGGGATACATTTTTCGCATATTACTTTCGAATTCGTATGTTGCGTCACTTTCTTCTTGTTGGCTCCACAATACTTTACAAAAGGTATGTCCTTTTCCAAAAGTTGTTTAATCCTTTGATCCCCAATCCTTACCGAAAATACATCATACGTAAGATTTTCTTGTATTTGTACTATATCAAGCTCTATCACATGAAGAGGGTCATGAATATAGTTACGAAGTTGGGACACATGAATGACATTATGAAGTTTTGAAAGGTTTGAAGGTAAAACAATTTGGTATGCGACATAAACTATTCGTTTAAGGATTTGATAAGGACCAATGAATTTGGGTGAAAGTTTCTTAGATTTGAGAGCTCTACCAAACTCGATTACAGGTATAACTTTCAAGAAAACATGATCCCCTTCTTGAAACTCAAGGGATTTTCTTCGTTTGTCATGATAACTTCTCTGTCTATCTTGAGAAGTTTTCAACTTTTTCCTGATTATTTTAATTTTATCAGTTGCTTGTTGAATTATCTCTGAGCCTAAAATTAAGAAATTTCCATTTTCATATAGACACAATGGGGTTCGACATTCTCCCATATAGAGCCTCGTATGGGGTCATTCCTAGGTTTGAGTGGAAGTTGTTGTTATAAGTAAACTCTATAAGTGGTAAAAATTGATCTCAACTTCTAGTTTGTTCTAAGACACAAGCTCTCAACAAGTTCTCTAAAGATTGGATGGTCCTTTCGGACCGCCCATCAGTCAGGAGTGATAAGCTGAACTAAATCCAACTTTTGTTTCTAAAGGTCTTTGTAAACTGTCCCAAAATCTAGAAGTGAAACAAGGATCCCTATTTGAAATTATACTAGAATGTATACCATGAAGCCTAATAATTTCTTTTATGTACAAATGAGCTAAATTTTCTAAAGAAAACTTAATGTTAATAGGTAGAAAAGTTATGAGCAGATTTTGTTAATCTATCTAAAATTACCCAAATTGCATCATGAGTAGACACAATCCTTTGTAAACTTGTTACAAAATCCATGGATATGCTTTCCCATTTCCATTTTGGAACATTTAAAGATTGTAGCTCTCCATAAGGTTTCTTGTGTTCTACTTTTGTTTTCTGACACACTAAACATTGTGCAACAAACTCCACTACTACCTTCTTCATCCCAGGCCACCATAACATTTTCTTCAAGTCTTGATACATCTTGGTGGTACTCGGATGTATACTCAAACTACTCTTATGAGCTTCCTCCATGATTAAATTTATAAGGTCTTCATTTGCAGGTGTACAAATTCTATCTCTAAATTTGATGATTCCATTAGGATCTTTATGGAATACAAGTTAAACCATCATTAAATGGCTATGCAAAGAACAAATCAGAGGCAGGGTTATCTAAATTAAATCCTTATCTTTAAAATGAAGATATGTACTACTAAAGGTTGAAGCATATAATAATGAAAGAATCCACTACCAATAAATGAAGTCACTTCTGTCTGCCACAAACTCCATTATTGAGATAAAGTTATCAATGCATAATAGTTAAAATTTGAATTGTTAATACGTAATTATTAAAGTTTGAATAATTTGTTTTTGTATTTTGTCTTCTAGTGAAGAACCTTGTCTATATAATGAAAGTCCTTAGTCTCCATGTAATAAAAATATCATTACATGTCTCTATACAAGGAAAAATCAGTAATAAAAATGAAAAACAACGACCCTCTCATCTCAGTACAAGGTCAGTTCAAAAATCAAAGGTTATGATCCTCTCATCTCAGTACAATATCAAAATGAAGAACAACGACCCTCTCGTCTTAGTACAAGGTCTTGGCCTCTATCCATGTACCTATTTTATTTTAAAAACTGAACATAATTAGTGTTTTTGTCCTTACTTATCTTTTACTCAGATAATCTGAACTTCTTAAAAGTTCAGATCATTTGGTAAAATTTAAGTAAGGAGAGGCAGTTGTCAACACCCAATTTCGTCTGGGCAAATAGAGGTATTTTAAAATAAAAAAATGAAGAAAATTAAAATTAAAAAATGTGTTTTATCATATTCTTGTCATTTTAAAATAAGTAAAAAAAGAAAAAAAATTGATTTCATTTTTATTTTATGACTAAAATTTTGAAATAAAATTCATAAAAAGAATAAAGAAAATGAATGTTGGGTATTTTAAAATAATCCATTTAAAATGTGTTAAAAGAAAATCAAAAATAAAAAAATTTATTAAAGTGTTGTCACGTCACACTTTCTCTCTCTACTGAATAATCTGACTGCCTTTTCAGGCTCTCATTTTTTAATGCACGAAAATTAATTTAAAATTAAAAAAAAATTAATTAATTGAATTTGAACAGATTGGTGATAGAATCTCATGGTGATTATTTTACTTGAATACAAATAATAGTATTAATTAGATATTATTCTGCTTAATTACAAATAAGGTTAATAATGGGGATTATTCTACTTAATTACAATTAATTTTGATTAATTAGGATTTATATCTCAATTAAGCGCATTAAAGTTGAATTATCTAGTAGAACAATTAAGAGGTCTGAAGAAATTTAATAAAAGAAAAAACTGAAATTATTGGGCAGATTCGTGGAGAGGTCTGAAAAATTTTATAGATAGGCACCAAGGTAGAGGTAAAACACACACTTTTACACTAAACAATAGGGTTACACAGTTTTTTACCATCTGCTACAAACACACACATTTTTTGAGAGAGCACTAGAATTACACACACAAAAATACTAAAGATCCGAAGGCTTGAATTAGAAGAAAGAGGTGAATTTTGTTAAAGCTAGTCTTCAACTGGTATGTCTTGATCACTTAGCAGCCTCATGTGATTGTTCTGTTTGTCCTTGTTCTGTTTGTTTTAACCTGTTGAAATTTCAATATCATGAAAATTAGTATTTTGTATTGCTTGTAAATAAATTTGCATTATAAATTTGTTTTTGCTATACCGGAGATGCTACTCTAAGCACGTCTCGTACTTGTTTTTGTTATACCGAAGATGTTACTCTAACCACATCTTGTTTAATTCTTCCTAGAGACTGTTGTTTCACACGATCTCATACTTCCCACCAACACCAAATAATAGTAGAAAAAATTCCAATTCATTAGAGACCTCATTCTGCCATAGCCAAATTTGATTCCCCAAACCAACGAATCCTCAAACCAGTAAATCACTAAATAGTAACCCGTGTTCATTTTGCCCAAATCGAGTACCAGAGAACCAAAAACCTAAATTTCAGTAGATCATATAAGCAAAAATATTAGATCACTCAAATAGGAACTCAAAACCACATAGAACAACAAATATTTAATAGAACCATTGAGCACTTATCCATGCTCAATCCTCAACAAAATCAAGAGGTTGTTGCTTTTGTCATAATCTCCATCCTAGCCATCCTAAAACATCCCTAAAACGCAAATTTCCAAAATTCAAAATCTCAGTGTGAATCATGGAAGTAAGAACACCAGAGCACTCAATAAGAACCTTAATCCCCATCAGAGCACTCTAAAAGAAATCCTAAACCATTTTTTTATTATTATTACCATTATTTTTTTTTGTTTTCTTAACAAATCAATAAATAATGTTTTTTTAAATAAATTTGTCAAAATATAAAAAAACATATAAAATTTTAAAAATTTAAATATCAAACATCATCAAACATCATCAAACAAATCTTCAAATTAGAACTACGTGAATGCTGATTTTCTATCACGGATAAAAATATGTAGGATCAAGGTCAATCCTTGTCGGGTCCAAAAAATAAAAAAAATATTTTTCTTTGTTATTTTTTGTTTGTTTTTTGTTCATTATTTGTTTAAATTTTTTGTAAATATATACTTGTGTTTTATTTGTAATACTATTTTTTGGGAAAAATAACATTTTGGAAAACCACACTTATTTATGCTCATTTGATTAAAGGTACCGTCTTAGAACGGGCGTTGTGAGGGTGCTAATACCTTTTTCACACGTAACCGACTCCCGAATACATACCTGGTTTGCAGACATTTTAGTTTTGGTTTTTCTATAGTTTTTCATAATAATCTATGGTGACGACTCCACCTCTCAATTTTAAATATTTTTAAAATTAATTTTTTGATTGCCCCGTCGTGATCCCGGTTAGATGAAGACTCCACTAAGGACTATATTAGAGAGTCAAGCCAATTTAATTAAATGAGTAAAATTTGTGTGTTTTCTGAATGCTCACGTTTCCCTTTCTTTGTATATGGTACATATTATATATTTTAATTTGCAGCGCATGAGCGTATTCCAGGTATGTAAATACTTGTATTGTTAAATATTGAATCCTGGGTTAGAAGACATGCTATATATATATATGTATATATATATATATATATATGTCGTCGTATCATTAATATAAAGATAGATTATAGGTTATAATAAGTATATTTTATATATCTTTTTATATAGA
>Ga0099824_1007155_pt1 | contig 14925 bp, 5 predicted proteins | sample SiratrowhiteBW_FD_76837 | JGI IMG/M metagenome (GOLD analysis project Ga0099824, IMG submission 76837) | Root nodule microbial communities of legume samples collected from California, USA - Siratro white BW | ecosystem: Host-associated > Plants > Roots > Nodule | place: USA: California...
AAAAAATATAAAAAAAAAAAAATATAATAAAATATAAAAAAAATATAATATATATATATATATATATATATATATATATAATATATATATATATATATATATATATATATAAAAGTATACTTTAAACCTAACTCAATTTTACAAAACCGGTTTATAAAATGAAGTTTACACTCACTTATAAACTATTTAAACCGGTTTATAAAATGAAGTTTATACTCACTTATAAACTATTGAAAGGTTTCATCTCCAACACATCCTCTCATACCAAGACTACTCAACTCGTGTGTGGGTTTATATTGTTTAAAGGTGGTCCGAAAGCTGTCCAATAATGGGTGACCTGATAGATCCAACAATCTTGCTAGGATAGACTCTGATATCATATTAAAAATAGACTTTAAACCTAAATAAACCTTACAAAATTGACTTGTAAAGTAAGATTTGCACTTATTTATAAACTATTGTAAAGCTTCATATTTAGTCGACATGAGATCTTCAATAATATATTTATTTAACAAAAGTTATATCCATTATTAATCCTTTTATATTAATGAAACAAATTGAAGTAATATTGGTGCATAATAATTCTTTTTATCTTTATAACGGTGACATCTCGCTGAAAATATAAGAGTGTGTAGCAACTTGCAACTATCTTAAGAGAACACACACCCACATAACAACTAATGAAAATAAAAATCAAGGGTTGTACAGTGTTATGAAAAGAAAATTAGAAGCTCTATTTGTGTCCACAGAACAACTAATGAAGATAAAAGTCATGGGTTGTACAGTGTTATGAAAAGAAAAATTAGAAGCTCTATTTGTGTTCATTAGTGAAGCAATCAATCTTCCAATATCGTTTTGCAGAACAGTCTTCTGAAGGACAGTACCATTCTTCATTATTGCAGAGTGGAGTGAGTTAGAAAATTAGAAATAGAATGGTGTAATTTCTAGTGATGACTTTTTCTAAAGCCTCCATGTTCCCAAGTCATGCGGCTACTATCATTATTTAGTGAGGACGTTGATATTTTGTGTGGATCCATAAATGGAATTTAGTGAATTTATTAGAAATTAATGTTTTTTTATAGGTACACAAATCCAAGTGATTTTTTTACTAAATTTAGTGAATTTATTAGATATTAATGTTTTTTCTATGGTTAGATAAATCTAAGTGAATTATTTACTAAATAAATTTGGGATGAAAGTTTGTAAATAATTTGATAAATGTGTTTATATTTTAATTTATTTTAATTGATAAAATTGTAAGATTATAAATTTATTTTTTATTAAAAATAATTATAATTAATTTGACCTTTTTGATTCATGAATTATTATTTTAGAATTTTAAGATAATCAATTATTTTAAAATAGAAATTAAATTATTATTGTCTATATTACTATAATATTATATTATATAAATAATTATATTTATTTTATTATAAACAGTTTATAATTAATTTGATTTCCTCCTTCTTCTTTTTTTATCCAATCTCCACGAAACCACTTACCTTCGTGACCAAACCACCTACGTACTTTACGATATAAGTCAAATGAAAACGAATCACTACTATGTCTATCTTGTAATTTTACTCTCATTAGTCTCACCTTGGTAAATGTTGTAAAGTAAAAATAAGAGAAAAGTAAGTTGATCACTAGTTTAGAACGGATGAAAATCTCTTTTAATCTTCAAAATATGAGAGGATAATAATTCCACAAATCATTGTCTCATAATCTACATAAATCACCTCTTCTAAACAATTTCTAAACAATACAAAGTACTGTAAATCTCTTCTGGTCTATCGTTATCTATAGGACACCCCTAAACCAAACCTAATGTAAAGAGACTCACAAGATTCTTATAATATTTTAGTAGGTTCTTATAATATTTTAGTGTATAAATCATTTTAGTTCATTAGATATTCTTTAATATTTTAATAATTAATTAATTTGTAATGGTTTAGGGTTTAGTATACTTCATCTCATAATTAATTAATTTGTAATGGTTTTACAGTTTTCGAAAATTTAAAAAATGAGTAGTTTGAAGTATCATATTGACGGAAGAGAATGAATATGGTTTCTATAGTTTCTTTGAATGTTAATTTTGCACTTAAGTTGATAGATTAATATAATATTTTATGAATTATGAAATTTTAGTTTTTTTCGTAGTAGTTGTCTTCTCCTCAATATATGAGAAAAGAATAATTATTTAGGAACTGTGAAAGTTAAATAAGTTAAACGGTATATCTCACTTGTTGTCTTGTGGGATATGCATTGCTATTGAAGAGTTATGAATTTCTTAGACTCTCCATTTTCACCCCATAATATGAGATGAAGGTGGTTGTGTATGAAAAGATATCTCACAAATGACTTATAAGTTAATACAAAAGAGTGATGACAGGTTTGTAAGTATTACATTGTGTTTGTACTACTCTTTATTTGGTCATAGTTGATAAATGATGTCACTAAAGATATTATTCACTCTTATATCTTGGAAGGTTAGAGTAGCCAAAGCTCATTTATTTCCCATGGATATTGACGATGACCACTGGAAAAACCAGAGCATCAGAAAATGCCTATGACGTTGGTGGTGGTTGAGACATCTATTATTATTTTAGTGCACCAGCAGTCGTACAATTAAAATTTAAATACCTAACTTCAAGTATATGGGACATCTAAAAAGAGTTATGTTACTTCAAATATCTTAGTCAGAAAAAATTTACATTGATGTGTAAAATTAGACCAAAAGTTAAAGAAGGATTAACCATTCATAATGATCCTTCATACTCATAGTTAACATAGGTAGGAATGATAAATAAATTTGTTTCATGGGTATTATCTAAACATATTCTTATTTTGAAGGCAAAATTTCTACTTTAATTAAGTATAGGAATGGATAATACTTGATTTTCTGTATTGGATATGGGAAGAGGGATAGGTATGTAAATATTCTCCTGTTTCCACACTCGTCTCAATACATATCTTTATCCTCTTATATCTTTCTGTTTTAAATTACTAACATAATTAACAAACTTGTATTTATTGTTTTCTGCAATTTTTAATTTCATAACCTTTTTTGTCAATACATAATTTTTTTTATTTTCTCTTAATTATTTGATTTGTTCAAAATTCACTGACATCTCGAATACTTTCATTCTTATCACACTCTTAATTACACATATTTTCTTTTTTATGGTTTTATTCAGATGATATATTGTATTTTAGGAAACACAAATTTAATTTCGTTGAATCAAATAGTTTCTAAAGCAATATTTCTACTCCATTTTAATATTTATTTATTGTTTATTTTTTTCGATGAGAATGTCTCACCCTCAATTTCAATTGTTCAATAACATAAACTAACATAAAATAACCTATTTTTTGACTTTTATTACATTTAAAGAACCTCTTTTTTACTAAAAAAATATATATACTCTCTCAACAATTTGACTAGTTTGGTATCCATCAAGTTTCTTAAGATTCCCAATGTATTTTTTTTATCCAATTATTACTTGGTATTCTTATTTGATATTCATGCAATTATAATACTTTTTTGGATATTTTACATTGAAGGAAAGAAAGTGTGTATCATTTCGACATTAAATTCATGATATTGTCATTCTTACTTTGTTGTTATTTTATTTTTTATTTTTTTAAAGAATTATTTGATTAATATCTAGAATATTACGGGGTTAAGTACGAGTGTGGGTATAAGTATACTTGATTAATATTTAGAACACGGGGTGAGTACGAGTGTGGATACAAGTATACCTGTTACCGGATGGAGATGAGACAATTTTATATTTATTATATACGAGGATGGAGATGAGAATGAATTTTTACTTTAGGGATAGGGATGTGGATAGTGAAGTCCACACTTGTCCCACTCTGTCATCCTCCCAAACCTCCCTAACCATAGGTTGATGAAGCTCGTGATATTGCTCGAGTACATGTGCCCAATACAAAGGTTCAACTAATTGGGAGAGACATCTAACATATTTCTTGCATAACCATGACATTTGGTCTAGGCAATTTCGGTGACAAATGTCTGAAATTATATGTTTATTTTGTTATTAAATTAATATTACTAGTGTTGCATAAACTTTTGTTCAATTTTTAGGATGTTATCCATCATGAGAAATAAGTTGTACTCCTTGATAACAGACAATCTCTTATCAATGGCGATGACATGATAGAAGGTGAAAATTATACTATAACTTAACTTCTAACCACATTTTGAAGGTTGAGGCGAATATATTTGCTGGTACAGTGAGAGAACAAAGTTAGAGTGACTAACTTCGTTGATCCACTATACATTTTTCTACTAGATGCATTAGATATCATTGGCAAAGCTTCCATGTTGAACGATTATGTGATACAATTATAGATAATGTAAGTCTCTTTTCTTAATATTTTAATAATTATGTTCAACCTATTTATTTCATTCATTCAAGTACATGGACAAATTGAGTAACACAACTATAAACCATATAAGTCATGTTTTCTAATATTTTAATAATTATATTTGACCTATTTCTTTCTTTCATCATTTATTCATGTACATGAAAAATTTGAGTAAAAAAGAAGGAAAAACATATGTATATAGATTTATTCGGTCTTTATCTAATCAAAAGTCTAGAAACAATAAGGTGAGACCTACAATTCTTACAGATATAGATAAATGACTCAAACAGACATGTATATTCAACTTCATAATAGATGGGTTGGTTGTCTACAATTTGTTATTTTGTAATAATCATACTTATATCACTAATTGTTTTTCACGTTCATGCATATCCCGTTGCTAGTTAATTGTCCTTATACCTACGGATTCCATTATTATGTGATTTTGTTTGTTAATTGTCCTTGTATCTAAGGATTACATTATTATGTGATTTTGTTTGTTAAGTGCAAACTCAACAATGAAATGAAAAGGTTATTACAAGGTTAAGTTTCAAATTTTTTTCAAACATATTTGATTTTAAACTATATAATAGACTTAGATGTGTATTTCATTTATGGGAAGTCTAGTTGGTACCAATATTTTGGCAATTACTTACTTTGTCCCCACATTTGCTTCTTACACCTCATCAAACACCTCATCAAATATGTGAATGAACATTTATATCTGTTAATAAAGACAAAAGGGTTTTAGGATGTTAGAGAGGCACCGTCGATCTTGTGGGAGGTGTTGCAAAGGAGATTGGACTTTGGTGACACAACGAAGGCATTTTGACACTGAAGATTTGTTGTTTGGGAGTAAAGAAGTAAGTATTGCATGTATGATTTTGATATGTACATGAAAAATGTTGGAGGTGATTGTTTTGATTTGAATGTGTACAAGGGTGGCTCAAGGCCCAAGCAGGTAAAGCAACTCCTTTAGGCCTCACTATCTCAAAGACCTCAAAAAAATTTAATATGTTTTAGACCTCAAGGCCTCAAAGGTCTCAAAAAAATTTAATACGCTTTAGGCCTCAAAAACCTCAAAAAAATTTAATACTCATATATTATTATAAAATAAAAAAGTATTTAATTTTAAAATTATACTAACAAAATTTTAATTAAAAAACTAAATATTTTAATTGACTTTAAGTTTATATTGGTGCTATAAATATTATTTAATTATTTTATATTTATATTGATACTATAAATACTATTTAAAATTTTCTTATAATAAATTAATAATATTTTAAAAAATTGAACAGTCAAGGAATCTTAGGTATCAAAACTTTTTAATTTATCTCTTCTCTATATTTTAACAGATTGATATCATCTTTTTATATGCTTTTATCATTGTCTGACTCTTCCACTTCTCTCCTTCTTTCTTCATTTATTTCCTTTCTTCCTCTGTCTCTTTGTCCCTTCCATAAAACTATTTCAACTTTTTTTCAATTTCAAATTTCTTTCATTTCATATTTCATCATTTTATATTGTGTATTTATGAATTTATGTGTGTTGTTACTTAGAGACTTGGAGCAGTAGATTGATTGAGGAAGAGTTTGTTTTCACTTTTGCTCCTTTTGAGTTCATCAATGTTAGGTAAAACTAATATGAGATTGATCAATTGATCCCAATTTTTTTTTATTATTGTTTAATTAATCTTAAAATAATTTGTGCAGATTCAAGGAAGAGAATTTAGAAGTTACAAATTATATTTGAAGACATACTAAACAACAAGATCGAAAGATAATAGGAGACTTGAGACTCTACCATCAAGTTTATTGTCTTGACAATCAGGTTTTATCTTTTTCACTTAGACTTATTTTAATATACTTATAAGTTATATTCAGTGTGATATATATTATAATTTTTAATTTTATATAAAAATATACAAATATAGCAACTAGAAAATTTGAATCAAGTATTCTAATTCACAAACTCATGATAATGAGAATGAAATTGCAAGACAAAATAATTCTAATATTAAAAATACATAAGATCCAAGTCAATGGGAGGATATTGATACAAAATTAAGAGACTTATTAATAAAAAAAAGGCTCTATTAGGATAACTGATATAGATTTTTCAAAAGATAAATACTCAAGACACTTTTCTGTATCATATTATATCCAAAAATTGTCTAATGGAGAGAAACATGAAAGAAGATGGCTCATTTATTCTACAGATTTAGATAGAGTATTATGTTTTTGTTGTAAATTGTTTAATGTTATTAGTTGTACTAGTAAACTAGGTACAGAAGGTAGTAGAGATTGGAGAAATCTTAGTGCTAAGTTAAAGAGCCATGAAATAAGTGATGAACACATTATTAATATGAATGCATGGATTGATCTAGAAATGAGATTGTCAAAAGATAAAACAATAGATAATCATGTTCAAGAACAAATAAATAGAGATAAAGAATACTGGAAAAAGGTTTTGTTAAGAATTATTGCTATATAACTTAGCCTTGCGTGGAAAAAAATGAGAAGATCTACCAGGAAAGTAGTGGAAACTTTTTAAGTTTGATAAAAAGATTGCATAATTTGATTCAATTATGCAAGAACATATTCATTGAATTAAAAATGAGGAAATTCATTAAATTTAATTCATGAAATTAATTATGATAATTTAATATATAATTTTGCATCAAAAAGTTCAAAAAATAAATTTTAGATAAAAATATCATTATTTTAATTATTTTATTAATTTAAAAAAGTCTCATTTTATCTAAAATCATAATTTTAATTATTTTATTAATTTAAAAAAGCCTCATTTTTTTTATTTGCTTTAGGCCTCCTAAAGGCTTAAGCCACCACTAAATGTGTATAATGATTTAGGGATGGGTTGCGATAGTTTTGGGTGGAATATTCCTGGTTTTTATTTTACTTTCTGAATCATTTTTTGAGAAAATTTTAAAAAACGATTTCCATAACCAAATTTTTGTCAAAATATTTGATCATTTCAAAAAGCATTTTTCAGATTGCATTTTCGAAAAATCTATTCCAAAATGCAAAGTTGCCTTTTTTGGAAAACGTTTTTTTAAATGTTTCCAGAAAAAGATTTTTGAAAGTCAATTTTATATTTTGAAAAATATTTTTTGAAAAATATTTTTAAATTTCAAAAAATGTTTTCTATTATTACTTTTTGCATCCCCAAAATTCATCCTAAAAATTAAATCCGACAGTCATTTTTACACCCCCACAATATTCATTCCGAAATATCAATTTCGAAACCCATTTTCACATACTCAAGGGTAGTTTTGATATTTTAAAATATGATGATGCATCAAGTAAATGAGGGAGTACAGGAAGTAAATGAGGGAGTACAGGAAACAATTGTCCAATATTTTAAGTGGGAAGAATTCTTTCTCCACCTCAATACCCTCATCCTGCACATCCATAGTTCAACGAAAAATACAAACATATCCTTAAACGATAAATGGTAAAAGACCAATATACCCTCTACCCCCATTTACCTCCTTAACCACTCTTATCCACTTCTTCTCTCTTTCCGATTCACTGCTTTACTGTAGTATCCAGTTCAGTCATTGTATCTGTTTTTCACCTTCACCGTCAACAAAAGTGATTTATGTGTGGGTGAGAGTCTACAACACTCGCATCGCAGATCTGGGAGGAAAAGCTGCGTATTTGCTTCAATCTGAATTAAAACTTTAAACAAGTGAAAAGTAAAAAAAATTATGTTTATTAGCAATTTGTGAGTGATATTGATGATTAGGGTAGTTAATTTGATGATTGGGTTGCTATCGACGGTGAATCTGCATCGGAGAAGATGAACTTCATATGAACCGGATGTCCTATGTCCAATTTACATTTTGGAAAAAAACCAAAATGTAAACCGGATGGGAGGCCATCCGATTCATATTTGCAAATGAAAATGTGAATCGGATGGCCCCTATCCGGTTTACAATTTTTTTTCCAAAATGTAAACCGGATTGGGTGCCATCCGGTTCACATTTTCATTTGGAAATGTGAATCGGATGGCCCGCCATCCGGTTTACAATTTGAAAAAAATTGTAAACCGGATGGAGGGTATCCGGTTCAGTAATATTTTTTTTTTTAAATACAGAAGGTCTCATTTTTACAGGAACAATTTTGACATTTTTTAAACTTATGGAGGTGTCCGGTTCAGTAATATTTTTTTTTTTAAATACAGAAGGTCTCATTTTTACAGGAACAATTTTGACATTTTTTAAACTTATGGAGGTGCAAGACGAGGGTATTAGAGTGTAGAAAGAATTCGTCTTTTAAGTGGAAGAGGGAGGCCCATACAACACATTTTCCTTTAGATTGGTAGCCTTTTAATTTAATTACACGCACTAATTAATTCATTTTTAAACTTTCTAATAATTTCATTTGATTAATCTTTCATTTTTGTGTAATAAGTAAAAGAATTCAGTTAAATATGACTAGTACATCATATATTAAATCATAACTACCATCAATAAGAATATTATTAATTCATGAAGATAAATAATATATATTATACATATTAGAATAACTTAAGATCCATTTCTATAATAATTGAATTTTAACACACATTTGAAATGTCCCAATTATTTTAAGACATTCTATTGTAGACATAATAGTGGACATTATGTCTTCTCCAAATATTTGTTAAGGTTTTAAGTTTATTTTGTTAGTAATATTAGTTATTTTAGTTTAAAATAGATATTTTAGTCAATCAAATTGTTTGAAATAATTAAATATATCATGTTTGTTTTTCCAGCAATATATCATGTATTTAAAATAAATATATTGTTTATAAAATTGATGTAACAAAGAATATCGATACTATTCTATGTGCTTGTTCTCAAAATATAGTGGGAGAAGATGGCGTACCCCATTTATGCTTCTGTATCAGAATTGACTTGTATTCTCTAACACATGTTCTAGAATTCAAATTTATATTTCAAAATATACAATCTAAAATGACATTAAGATACAAATTTGTATTATAGATTATATGTTTCTAGAATTTAAAAAAATGTGCTTAACATTTCAAATTGTATAATCTAAAACTTTCTAAATTGTGCAATCTGGATCGAAAAAATGTGAAAAGAGAAAGGTAAATTTAGAATATTCACATTTATGGAGCTGCAGGAAGAAATGGCCTACATGTTAACTTGTTTTTCTTGGAACTATAAGTGAAAGTGCACCATACCTGCCTTCAACTTCAAACATACTTTTTTTACCATTTTTTTTTTCTGGTTAATTTGCATTGGTTCCATTTCTGGAGGGATACAGCAAGGATTGAACATGAATCTCTCCAAAGATGCAAATCAACAAAGAAGCTATGTCATACTTTTCATCATCCGGGTGACAAATCATGAAAAGTAATCATGAAAAGTTTATGGAATCTTCAAATTCGGTGTGCAAAGCAGTTGGTTAATCAAGTCATAAACGGTGAGTGGAGTTACGTTAAAGACACCTCTTGGGCATGCACGTTTCATGAAATATCTTTCATAAGATACTCAACAAAGTAGCATGAGAGTAATAAAAAAAGCTTTTTTTCATGTTCAGATTTTCTTTCGGAGAAAAAATCTCAAACAAATGGTTCCTAAAACAAGCGACCTAATGATAATGGAAAAGACATCCCTCCCTCCCACAAGCACATAACACAGAATCAAAAGACTGTCTAGTAGCCTAGTGCCACCAATCCATTCCCTAATTAGTAAATCGCGATTTAATTCCAGTATAATTATAACTTAATAAAGAATCTTGAAGGTACAAAATTTATTCCACATCACCAGATCTACGATAGGGCATGTATCTGTGGTCCTTGGCAGCATTCCTTCTCCTCCTTTTCTCAACAAATGCTTCAAGTTTGCCAGATGACTAAAATGATGAATAAATAGATTTAGTAAAAAAGAAAATCAAAAAGTGGCATAATGGGGTGGGGGCAAGGGTAAACACAAAATGATGTTCTAAGATGTATACCTTGAGATGATTATATTTCTCAATCAGCCTTTGCTTCCGTATTTCAGCTGCACGGAATGGAAAAGGATGTCAGCATCTATAGTGATGCTTCATTAATTCATTTAAATATGTATTTATCTGTTAGTGAATGGAAAAGAGAACATGGGAGGAAGGATTACATTTTTTGATATAGAAAGGACGTTTCCCCTGCTTTGCTGCTTCTCTTTCTTTCTTTTTATGCTTAGCCAATATTTCCTTATCAATATTCTTCGTTGAATCAGACTTCATTTGTTTTTCCTGAGAAAACATGTAAATATGATGAGGAAATCAATAAACATCATACTTTTGGAGGTAGAAGACAAACTAGTAAAAGTCAAGTACGTACAATCCATGATATACGTTCTTCTATTTCACTTATGCGCTTTGGATCTTTATACTTTTTCAATTCCTTCTTCAAAGCCTGGTATAGCAAGATGATGTAATTAGAATTCATAGAATAAGCCACAAAAAGTTCTACACATTTATCTGGAAGATTACCTGTCTTTCGGCAGGAAGATCGTTTTCATATAAGAAATTATACCTCTTCCTAAACCTGCAAGTCCAAGTACATATATTACAAGAACATACAACCTTTTGCATTAAATTGTTCATATAAATATAGTCCCATTGCCCGTAATCATGAAATAAAATCCATAGAAAGCAAATGCTATGAGCCTATGACCTAGGCTACAAACTATCAATTATGTAACTAAATATTAAATCCCAGGTAACTGCTACAGACCTAAAGGACAGGGTATTGTGGGAGGCACTTCGAGAACTAGACAATCAATCAGATGTTCAATTTATCTCCCCCACATCCCTATAGTAAGGCAAACATCATATCTTACAACAAACATGCTTGAATTCGGTTGCTGAATCAAATATAGGATTACTAAGATAAGGTCATGGTTCTGAAAATTATCAATACTTTGAAACTACTTGGTTGTGCACAAAGATACAGATCAACATAAGAATCCTTCAACATAGCAGAGGCATAATATGTTTTAAGTAAGGATATCAGAAGTTGTTTACATATAGAAAGAGAATTATTTATGACAACGAAAAGATCATTATCTACAACAAGGATTATTTCAAACTTGACTGTTTAAATTTCCTGACATTAAAAGAGTCACTGATTTGAAATTTACATGTTTCTCTTCACTGCTTTAAACCGTTCTCACTAAGTTGACTCCTCCATAAAAACAGAACTAGCATCTTCTTAAGATGTGGCACTTGGCTAGACAGTCTCTAAAATAGCAAAGGCAACCAGAACTAGCACAACTTAAAAGTAGCAGGAAATTGCTTGAAGTTTATAATGATGATTTGTTAGGTTCCTAAGTTAGACGATAGAAATCCACTAACACTGAGATTACAACAATTACGAGATTACAACAATTACAGAAAACAGAGAATCTTGTTATTAATTCTCTAAACAATACATACATCCTAATGGGTTACAAAAGAAAATGCTTCCTTTCACACAGAGTAAAACTCTGTCAATACTCACAACATCCAAAAGCCCCCTACTGCTAACCCGGTTGGTCTTTTTAAAGCCCAACCCATCCTAACAACCAAAACTGCACTGCTCCCTTTTTATTAATTTTCTACTATAATAAACTCTCCCTATTTTGTCCCTCTCATTTCCCTTGTACCTAACATGATGACAACTAAACAAGTGTACATGACAACAACATTAAAAAGAAAAGGAAGAAGAATAGGTGAACATACCCGTCAGGGTCAAGTGTACCACAAAGAGATTCAAATCGTGGATCACGTACAACCTGACATTATTAATGGTATATAAACTCAGAATAATATACAGATATATAAAATGTAAAGATCATTAACATATCCGTTTTCAAATTTAACATAACTTCCACAATTCAACATCATAGCACCAACACAAACATTTTAAAACTTCTAACAAGCACGAACATAGCGAGAGACATTGCAATAACTCACTTAACCCATCTCATATCCAAAGTTTACAGACATGGCACCCAGAGTCTTAATAATATGTGAGAATGTGCGTGCATGTATAAAGCAACCAAGTAACAGAGTGCAATTGGTCTTCTTATTCTACGTAAGCTTGAAATATTAAAATGCTATGCAAACTTCTACCAGGCCTCATTAGACTTTGAGGAGTTAAAATTACTACTCACCTAATTCAATGAAAGGCAGTAAAGTAAATTTAAAGAAAAAAATTAATAGAAAGTTACACTCTTTACAAGGAACAAATAAATCTACCTTCTTTGGAGCTTGTATGACCTCTCTAAAAGCAGAAACTGGCTTCTTGCTAGTGGCCTCCATAGGCCTAGTAAAACATTAAAAATTTATTTGTATGAGATTTCTGGACAAAAGAATCAAAACTAAAAAGAAAAACTCTATTAAACTGTTGCAATTACAATACCTATTCTTGTTAGCCCTTTTCAACTTCTTGTCATCTTTGGGTTTCTGAATAAAAGAATGTGCCCCATTGGAACGTGCCTTCTGCAGCTCCTCAAAGGTTACATCAGCTAACTCCTTCTCTATCTCCTCCTCCTCCTATAAATCATCCAAATCAATCACACTCCACATTCACTGTAAACTAGGTTTTGAAGAAATTCCAAAAAAAAAGAAAAAGACACAAAAATTATAACTTTATGAAACTTTTTTCCAAGTTACCCACATCTTCTTCTGAGGAACTGTCGGGAATAGAGTCTTCTGTCTCGTGTTCCTCATACGGCGTTTCCATGGATTCTAGCTTCATGCTTTCCCCTTTTGACCAGTAAACGAAATTGGTTATGTCCCAAAAAAAAAAAGTATCAATTTTACGAGAAAACAAATGTTGAAGTTGAAAATGCATAATTGATTGTTGGAGGAGTACCTGAGTCAAGTGTTTAGGAGCAATTTCGCAGGAGACGGTGAAAAGGTTCAGATTTCGCAAAGAAATTGAATGACTTTGATATTTAGGGCAAAACGAAAGGAAAATTGATACCTCAGACGAAAACGACACGCTTTGGGACGATGAAACAGGGAAGACAATAGCTTCTGCACCCCCACAGTCTTGCTATGCGATTTCGATTTTTGTTTTTTCAGTTTCGCAATTTTAATAACAATTTACAAAATCTGCAAGACAACCTGTAAAAATAAAGATACAATGTTACTGTTTTTATGTTTTATTTTGATGAAAGATTAAAGTAATTTTATTATAACATTTATAAACATTAGAAAAATATTTTTATGATTCTCTGTTTTACAAAATTTTATAATCTCGATAATTTTTTAATTAAATTTTTAATTTTTATTATTGTAAATAAGTTTGAACTCTGTATTTCTATTAGTAATTAAAATTTAAATAACTAAGTAAAATAAACTATTTTATTTGAATGTAGTTTTTTTAGTCCAATAATACACTTTTTTTGAATTTTATTTATCTCAATAAATCTTTTTAGTTTCTAATTCTTTAAATAACATGTTTTTTTATTATTAATAGACTTTTGTGTCTTTATTTTAATTCAACTGTAATTATTAGTTTATTTAAAATTAAAATAAATAAATAATAATATATAAATTAAGATTTTAGAAAAAATAAGAAAATAAAATAAAATATTTGATAGATATTTTTAACTAATTAATTATAATAAAAAAATAAATAATAAATTATTGTATTTTATATCTTTATAATAAATTTAAATTGGATAAAATAATTTATAATGATTTTGTAACTGTAGTTTTATTTAAAATTAATATTGGAATAAAAAATTATATCATAAATTATAAAATTATCATTTGAATTAAAATTTATACTTTTTAGTTTTTTAAAAAATAACTAAATAATTAATAGTAAAAATAAAATAAAATTAACAATAAAAATAAAATAAAATTATTGAGTGTAATCTCTTTATTTTTTTATAATAATAAAATAATTTTCCCATAAGATATGGAACAATTAAATCTAATTAAACATAAAGATAATGTTACGTGTTTAATAAAAATCAAAATTTATCTTATTAAATATTAAATTTTATTTTTATCAAAAATCAATTTTATTTTTATCGAAAATTAAGTTTTATCTTCATCAAAAAAATTAATTAATCTTTACTGAAAATTAAGTTTTTTTTATCAAAAATCAATTCTATTTTTATCAAAAACCAAATTTTATCTTTATAAAAATTAAAATTTAATTTTTATAAAAATTAAATTACATTTTTATCAAAAGTAAATTACATCTTTATTAAAAATCAGATTTTATTTTTATCACAAATCAAATGTTATCTTTATCAAATATCAAATTTTATATCTAAAAAAAAAAGAAAAACTAAATTTTATCTTTATCAAAAATCAAAATTTATCTTTATTAACAATCAAACTTTATCTCTATTAAATTCTAACTCTATCAAAAATCAATTTCTATTTTTATCAAAAATCAAAATTTATCTTTATCAAATTTTTATTTTATTTTTTCTATTAATTATATATATATATATATATATATATATATATATATATATATATATTTATAAAAATAAATATATAT
>Ga0099824_1007161_pt1 | contig 14917 bp, 9 predicted proteins | sample SiratrowhiteBW_FD_76837 | JGI IMG/M metagenome (GOLD analysis project Ga0099824, IMG submission 76837) | Root nodule microbial communities of legume samples collected from California, USA - Siratro white BW | ecosystem: Host-associated > Plants > Roots > Nodule | place: USA: California...
TGTTTAGAAATTGTAATATGATTTTATATGATTGATCAAACTTTATTAGCTTATCTTTATGTGTATTTTGCTGTGGAATATGATCCGTAAGATATCTGACAAAAGTATATAGCAGGACATAAGATCTTATATATACTCGGATTGTTACCTGTATTGTTGATTGGCTGCATGTTCTAAACTTCGAAAATTACATTAAAAAAATTGAAAAACTGAAACCAACTACTTATTATTTTGGTTTTCAACGTAAAAATTATAATTAATTATGAAAAAAAATTTAAATCTAATTCAAACATACACGGAGTTTCGTTGAAATTCATAAAAGTTAGAAGACTCTCCCATTTGTGTTTTTCTTTTTAATAAATTTTAATTAATAAAATTGTGTTAGAGGGTGTATTGTACTGTTTTTAACACTCATATTTCTCAATTTATAATATATGGGAACTTTTTTTATTGTTTATTTGTGTCATTGCATAATATATTGCACTTTTTAAACTCTGACCAGCGTAATTCTCTTTTTTTTTTTCTTTTTTCATAATATTTGAATATATGGGAACTTATATTTTTTTTATGAAAGTTATCATTCTTTTAATATAATTGATGCTAAGTGTATATTGTTTGTTTCTAAATTTGATGGAAAACAGTCAAGGAGTATCAGTTGTACCAACACAACAATAAAATACCAAAATATAGATATACTAGTATAGGTTTAGATAAAAATTGACAATACCATGGCATGATATAGTCTTGGATGAAGATTTCAACTTGACTCTTTTATGAAAATATTTAAGTGATTTAATTAAACAATATGATAATTATATGTACTTACATTAAATTAAGGTAGCTCAGGTAGAATTTGGATTCTCTCATTATTTTAGCCATGCCATAGGAAAAGACAATATATATATATATATATATATATATATATATATATATATATATATATTATAAAACAATATTGACATGCTAAACTTAGGAAGGAACTCACTAGAAACCAAATACCAATGACTAGATAATTTACGACTTTTTTAGGAAAAAGAAAGTTTTTTAATTGAAAACAAATTCCCATAATTATGCTGCTTAAAAAAAACGCTGTACTCTTTATTGTAAATAACGAATATCATCTTTTGATTAAAAAAAGTCAAAGTTTAAATAACAAATCGCGTTTTTTTACAGCACAACCGAGTCATAGATCATAGGTTTTACATTATTATGATATAATGAAATCCTCTAAATCAGTGCCTTTTATACGCTATGACCCTTTTTTTAAAAAAAAAATAAAAAAATCAAGGAATTAAACCCTTGTGTTGACCTAATTAAGGTGTGTTGTGCTTTTAATGACCATTACACCTGTCCATCGTCTTATGTAACGTCCCAAATTCTTTTCATTTTTTCTTTGTATTGAACTTTTTTCTCTATCTTTTTTATACTAGGTGTTTCTATGTAGAATATTAATGATAAGAACCTTTTTAAAGTGGAGTTTATAATTGATGAAAGCTTTGTCGACAGTCAGAAGACATTGTTTGTGCAGATGAAGACAGACAAAGTGTCTAATGGGATAAGCTGTTTTTGTAGGGCTTTTAAAGAATGGTAGGTAGCCTTGCATTTGGGACCTTTGATTCACGTTTAGTTCAATGAATGTTTATTTGTGTCAAAAGCAAAAACACATAAAGCGCACCAAGACCTTACCCGTGCTTCTTGCATCACTAGGTTTCAAAATTTTAACAAACATTACTCCTTTATCTCAGCTTCCTTCTTCACAAGAAATTGCTCCAAAATATTAAAAACCTGTTTAATTAAGTTGTTTTTACTGAATTGTAATCGTTTTGAAAAAAAAATAAAAAATCGTTCATTTATTCTAGTTACTCAACCCAAAGTTCTATCTAAGGTGAATAATACATATAAGAACGTGGATGAAATCTTGTTGCTGAATAACCAAAGCAACCATTAAGATTATATTAGTGTTCTTTCATCTTCCCATCATGTTTTCTTTTATTCCGTAATATTTCTCCAATTAGATCAGTCCATCTGATGTAAAGGTAGAAGTGCTAACAAAGAAGACACTTTTAACCCATTTTCTTAAAAAACAATATTACAAAATTGTTAAATGTAATTATTATGTAAAATTTGAATAGTTTTGTAAACCCTAATAAATCAGTAATATAGATTTATATAATGTAGTACATCTCAAAAAATTTAATCAGAACTAAAAATATACATTGCTACCCTTTCAAAGTAAAGAATTGTACACATTTTGAGCATCCTACCGAAGGAAAATAATTAAACATCGGAACTTTTCAATCATTAATTTTGTTTCGTTTCATTCAGCTTCATTATGTCCCTTCTCCCAACCCAAACATCAAAATGATTTTAAATTATTTCTTCTAAAAACAATCACGAGATTGCTGTCATACAGAATATGAATATCAAAACAACCGATATACAACATAATAATAGTGATAATAAAAACATCGTGAAGCATCAAATGACAATCCAAGAGTTACAATCATGATTTCAAAAGAAAAAACAATTCCAAACTGCGTATTAATTACAAATTTAGACGAAAAATTATCAAGTGCAACTTATGTAACTGGTATGGAAAATCGGGTTGAAAAATCTGCACCAGAGATCTATAACTCATGATTCCACGAGAACCATTTCTTTAAATTTGTTAGGTCAACTAAACGGCCACCATTCTTTTGGTTTGTGTAACGCAAGGCTTTGCCGAGAACCGTTTCTTTAAATTTGTTAGGTCAAATAAACATGCATTTATCTTAATTCACATCCAAATAACTCATTCAACTTAAATGACAAACTCACTCCACTCCCGGTTGGCATACGGGAATGCCGACATATGTTCCAAAACTCATTATATGTGGTAATTGCCATCCACCTTTACAAAGAGGTAACAGTGCAAAAGAATACAACTTTTCGTTAACTACTAAACCAAAAATATACTACAATAAATACATAATAGGCAAACAAACAAAAACAAAGGTGCTACTTTGTACCCATCAATGTCTATGCCGAGGGAAATTTGAGGATCCGGTTTTCTGGGTACCTCTGTAGGTTCTGCTAGGAGAATCCATTGAGTTCCTGAAGGGAGAGTAGGCAGATTTGGCTGGTTCTGGCACAGTGTCCAAAGGAATAGATTCTGCAAAGCACGCTGTGTTAATGCGTGTTTTCTCAAGCTCTAATTGAAGGAACTCGGAGCTGTACTGCTGTGCAAGAGACTGAAATACAGAAATACAGCTTTAGATAGTAAAAATAGTAACAGAATTCAGCAAACAATGTATTAGAACTGCTTCAAAAACAAAGACAACCACGACAAATAAACATCATTTTCGTATAACTAAACAAGTCTATATCAACGTTACGTACAAGCTTTGAAACCAAAATAATCACTAATTTATTCAGCCACCCTCAGCTCAGTATTTAAACATGCCACAAGTAAAAAGAGCAACAAACTACACAAACTAATTGCTTACAATGAGCTCATCTGGAGATACACTTGTTCCTTGTTGCTTATCATCTGCAAGTGCATCTTCACTGCCCCGAGTTGCCCGGCGGTTATGTCCCGGATTGTCGACAGCATCAGTCACACTCTCCGTGGCTTTTTCCAAAAGTAATCCTTGTAAAGACTTCAAGGAATCTCTAGCATCCGATGTAAAATATGGGTTTAATACAGTCTCGAAGTACTCAAGCTGCAGAGATACAAGTAGATTAATCAAACAGTCTAAGCTAAAAATTAAGTTCGTCGTCATCATGTCATGTCTAAATTTATACTGTGCAGGTAAAGAACATGAAGCATATTGTGTTTTATCATATTATATAAAACTAAAGGATAATGATTAAAGAATATATTTTACTTGTTCCTTATCATTTACAGATCCCAGGGTACAAATACATCTTTATTTTTCTTTTCCAAAAGTACTACTTACCTCAAGCATGAGCTGACAAAATCCATTCGTATCAAGGGCACTGAGATCAGTAGCTTCATTTTCATGAAAAATGCTGATGAATGTGTCAATCAAGCCTTCCACAAGAATGCCAAGTGTTTTATCTAAGAGAGGCTTAGCACCAGCAAAAACCTACAACAAAAGACATTGCATCTCAGCAGACTACCTTCAGGAAAATATAATGAAGCAATTGTTTAAATTGTAAATACAAATATAATTAACTAGGTTTCTAAAGCGAGGATCGCTTTGACTAAAATTCTCTATGCATCATCTTCACGTTAATTATTCACTCCTATGCATTATAAATAGCCTTAAACCAAAAGTTCAGCAAAATACAACAACATTAGCACAAGGTCAATGAAAAGAATACGCAAGTCAAATGACCATAAACATAACTCCTGAACAGAAATATTCCTTCAAAATCCACTTGATATAGAAAAGACCCTTCTTAACAAGTCCTTCAAGACTTGTATAGTACTGACGTAGACTGTCCAGCAATAACTGAAAAGCGTTTTGCAGCAGTGTTATCTGATTCTACATATTCGGTTATCTATTGAAATATTAGCGACAAACTTGGTCATGGAAGATGGTACCGTTTTGATACCATGTTGAGAAGAGAGAAACCAGTAATTAATATAACAAACTCGAGTGTGTTGAGTGCACACATGAGTATTATTTATAATGAAGAAGACATGCAATAATAAGGAATAAAATCAATATCTAATAATGAGAAATATCTTACAAATATTTCCCTATCAAATCAAATCATGTATCTAACATTATCTTTGGTGGAAACCAAAATCTCTGATCTAAAGATTTACTTGAAAGTGTCAATAGCCTTTGTTGTGTTAAGCATACTGTATTATTTAAAGTAGCCTATTTAGCAAAGATAGGGAGAGAGACCTTATTTTTTTCCGTTTATTTCCTTCAAATAAATTAATCTTCACCTTTTATAAAAAACCAAGAGTAGGATACATACGCAAATTTATGCAATCATTACCTCTGCGTGGACAGCTACCAATGTGTGCAGCAACTCTACTGCTGCATCACGGACACCCTGGAAGAGACCAACATAAAATAGAGCATCACATCAAAACATCATTTCCAAAAGAAAAATTAAAACTCATTTCAGAGAAAAACAAACAAATAATGAGAGCAGTCATATTTACAATACAAACAATTGTCATTAGCTCCTCACCTTAACTGCTGGCGCTGCTCCCCAGTGAATGCCAGAATTCAGCAGATAATTCATGGCAGCAGATCTGATCAAGTTTGCCTAATGGGAACATGATAAATCGTCACGGTGGTGAATAGTGAAAGCAGGCATACACAGCCCAAAATGTTCCAACATGAGTAAGCCCAGTGTTACAACTTACTACCCTTGATCTTCCTGCTTCTACCCAGTGTATTTTAATCTGGACAACTATTAATCTAAATTTGAATATTCTACTGTACTTAATAGCATTCAATATTCCAGCACATCAAACACAGCTCAACATATACATCGATTTTTTTGTTGGAAACTAATCATTGACCATCTGTTATTAGCTGATCTGATATTTAGAACTTTGTATAACTTGGGCAGGAGCAGATAGTAATTTCTTCATTTATTTTATTTCATAATTCAAAGTCAATGGCTGAAACTTAGACTGCGCAGAAACAGGTTGGTAGAGCTGGAGGAAAGACGGGCAGCTGATTACTATCCATCAATGCACAAAACCTTATAATTTTTAGTGTGTATAATATGATTATATTTTGGTATTTGAGAAACAAAGCGTAGTCTATTCTTCTAACTGATCATTTCTCCATAAACCAATCATGAAAACTGTCAATTATTTCAGATGATTCAGATAATCCTCTTAGAAAAATCAACTATAATTCACAAACCCGATAAGTAATTACTAATTAAATGCCCTTATAACTCTCATTACAGCCTCTATACTCATCTACTTCCGACCTAGTTATTTTCTAGAAGAACAGAAACGATATTTTTCTCATTTTACCTTTGCAAAAGTATATTGTTCAAGGACCTTCCCTTCAAGCGCTGAGAAACTATTCACAAGATCTTGTACATCACTGTTTCCCTCATCCTTCCCGCTGAATTAAAATCAAATCAGGAATCAGAATGTTCTCGTAAATACAAAGACAGGATAAAATATCTTTACAGAAAACTATATACAACAGTAACACATTCAGTCACAGAAAAAATTAGAATTACAAGATGGTTACAAGAGAATAATTTGATTGGTTGAAATTTATCGCTAGCCAAATTGAATCTCAATCTTAAAGAAAAAAATTGAGATATATACATACTATCATATTGAATGAATGATGATAAGCAAATTACTGGGAGGGAAGACATCAAAAGGCAAGACTAACTGATTAAAAAACCTAAAACTTTCTGATGTGAAGTCACAACAAACCAAATGATAATTTTCTAGCATGGTTAGTGTGCAAGTTGCAACTAACAAAGTCAGACCTCATTTAGCTTTAATAGCATGCATTCCTGATGAATTCCGCAATATTTTACCAGAACTTTTTATATAATAGAGGAAGAATAAGGACAAAGTACCTAGAATGCAGCCAAATGTGTTTATATTTGTTATACAACTCATATGAAAGTTCATCTTTGCAATATCCAATATTGCTTAGAACAATCAATAACTTCTGATGGGGATCAGCAACACCTCCATGAAGGTCAGACGGCGTATTTTCTGATTCATGAATATATCCATTCGGTAACTGGGAGCCATCTTCGTCTAATCTATGCTGGCCAAGTTCGAAACTTATACGCTCCAAACTACCTGACAATTAACAAGAAGCTGACTCATAACAGAAACTTCATGTGCTACAACACCATTATGTTCTTTTACCATCTTACTTTCTTTTCTTTAATTTCATTTATATGGATATTCTGTAAACTACCTGACAATTAAACAGAAGCTGACACAAAACTATAACTGTATGTGCTACAACACAATTATCTTCTGTTTTCTTTAATTTTGTTTTTCTAGAAAAGTATGCTATTGGGTATAAGATTAACTAATCCAACATACCAGCAAAATCCAGGAAGCAGTTTAAAAACGCAAGTCTGACAGATTCTTGAATTTCTTGAAGTTGCATAAACATTTCCTCTGACTTTGTTGCCTCATTCCTTAGGGACTGAAGCATCCTGAAGAGATCATCATTGAAATATTAACCCAATTTTCAGAAGAAGAAAAAATAATAATTGTAAAGTAGGGGTCAGGGTCTTTTATCCAAATTAAGATCTCGATTTTTTCTTGTTTGTCCACGAGATATACAGAAACGCTAAACTTCACTCCAAAGACAGTGGACTAGAAAAATAAGATTGAGATAAACTATAAAGAAATTTTCAAGTATGTCCCCATAACAATCAAGAAAATGAGTTCTTACAAATTACACACAAGTTCTGATGCTAATAACATATAATTTAAATAGTTCTTGGCTTATTCAACTTCTATTAACCACTTGGGTTTAAAACTATTTCTTTCTTAAATCATTTTGAAAAAATTTTCCCATAGTTATGTTCTGATTTCATATATACCGCCCGTAGTTCCAACCCCATGTAGTGGGTCATGGAAATCAAATCGATGTGGAACGTCCAGCCATCCAACCAAGTAGAGCAAGTGCCTAGCTTTTTCCATAACATAATCTTCATGGGTCAGAAACGCCTATGGGCCACAGGCTACACTTATGAATTTCAAGAGCTTTCTAACATGATAGAGGTACAACAAGTAGCAACCTCTCTTCACATGTGAGAAAGGAATTATACACATCACTCCCCAGAAAAAGGCGGAACTGTTACACGTCAGCTACAGTAGTGCAGAATCCACATATAGGTTTGATCCCTCCCCTCAATCACACGAGGTCCCGTTTAAGAAAGCTTATTGAAATTTCTTGAGTTCTTAACTAGTTTTAAGACAGTTCTGTAACTGTGTTCTCCAGCGTAAGCATGTGGCATGGGATACTATCTTGGAACCTTAGAGGGAAGTTAAATCTCTCTCTCTCTCACAAACACATGAATATACATATAAAATGAAGAATCAAATTACTCCTCCCCACCCTTCATTTTCTTTTAATCTAATGGTTCTGTTATAATTATAGAAATAAGGAACAAATACAGAATATATAGATTATATATGTATTATTACGAACATTTTTATTTATCATTAGAGGATATCAAATCTCTTCTATTTATTGTATTGATTATTTTTTCTTAATATGAACAAAGAATTCATGTTGCCTTAAAAACACATGGTTTCAGACTAATGTCTTTCTAGGTCCTATAGCTTAACAAATTCCAACAAGTAACTCATTTAATAGATTAAAAGGAAATGAAGGATAGCGGTGGAAAGTAACTCACTTAGAGTTACTCTAGAAGTAACTTGATCTCTCCTTCTTCTCCCTCTATCTATCTATATGCTCAAATTAAAAAAAAAAATAGATACTTTTGATTAATAATAAATCATATGGGCAGAGAACAAAGCACAAAAGGAAAGGACGGAGAAAAGGGAACATCAGCAAAAAAAGAAAAAAAGAAAAAACAGAACAAAACCGAAGTGGCGGCTCAAAGCAGGGGCTGACTGGAAAAAGGGTAGCAGCAGCAAGAACATCTTAAGGGGTTGGAGACAAAGTGATGAGAATGTACCGCTTTGTCAAAATTTAATGAAAGAAGGACCTCACACCCTTCATTGGACTAGGGAGAGAAATCACAAAAATACCCCCAACCCAAAAAACATGCCTTACATTATCATGCGTTGCATCTGGCAATTCAACACACTTTCTGGTTCAATAGTGGCTGCAATTGCCATGAAGTTAATAGGTAATGTAATACGGAAATATTAGCGGGAGGCTGTGATGCAATTACAACGGATGCTACTCCTCTGATAATTTCTGTACATGAAGATTAAAAATATAAAGGCTGACTGATAAATTTTATCCCAATAATTACAGGCACAAAATATGATTTTCAGCTGCCCCGGTAATATAAATAACCCAAACTTATTGCATGAAATAAATCTTTATAAAAATGAAATAAGGAAATGAATATCTCATGCAACATAACTAAGATTACGAACCAACCAATCTGAAAGAAAATTTAATAAGAAATAATATGATTATCAAACAAAAATCACCCAAGAAAATTTCATCATATGAGAAGACCAATAAAAGCTACAGTAAGGAAAGATGATCAAATTAAAAAATTGTTCTTTTTAAAATTATTAGAGAGCAACCCAATAAAACATTATAGAAAAAGGCCAAGCTCTAAGTGATTTTAGTAAAAAAAATTGTCTGCTATGGTTCAGTAGCCACTGGTTCATCTAGCTAACTCTGCAATTGAGATAAATGCCAGGGTGTTATTGGACAACCACCATAGAACATACTCAGAAGGAGACAATATTATACTATGAATTGGCATTCCATATGTAAAAGAAGGAAACTGAAACTAATCACCACTTCATTATTAGAGTAGTATTATACTCTAATACCAAACAGTTGGGTTTATATTGCATTCTACTCACTTTAAGGCATCAGATCCTATATGAATATATTAAAACTTACGAATTGATTTGATCCATTGCAGAGGCTACAACTGAACGGAACATTAAAGGCAAGAATGAGATCGCATATGGGGATTTATTCCTTTCAAGAATTGAAACAATAACCCATGTCACATCCTTTGAAACCTCATCAACCGATGCCCGCATCCAAGAGCACAGTCTCAGCACGTATATCCTTATAATTTCTGATTGCAATGTTCTGATAGCACCAACTGCAACAAAAAGAGAGATACGTGCACTCAGAACCTTAATAAATGACAACAACTTTTAGATTTGAAGAACTGATACCAGCAATAGGAGGAGCGGCTTCCTTCAATTCCAAAGCTGCACATGCTTTAGATATATCTTCTATTGCCTCACTCATGTAGGACCGAAGGACATTTGATTCCTCCAGATCGTGAAAAATGTTAGTAACCTACACCAATGGGAGGCTGGTTATCAGCATACACGCAAAACAAATAGGAAAAAGAGAAAACCATGAACTACATTCTACTTGTCAAATCAAACATGTTGCAGTATACATACTTCTCTAAATTACTAGACTAAGTTTTGATATGAAGGTACATGCTTTTATGTTTATATAATAAAAAAAGGCTTTCAAATATCAAGAATAGGACTGGAGAGAGAAAGAAGAGGGGGAAAGTACAAGCCAGATATTCAAAAAGAGAATACCAAACGTGTATATGACTGAATAAACAAGTTAACTAAGTCAAATTTAAGAGACCACAAAGACTGAGCACTAACAGGAAACCTTTGTTATAGCGCAATAGCACGAGAATGGCAAAAGGGTGGTAAAAAACATTATCCATATATGAACAAACGAGTATTTATATTGAAACATAGCTAAAAACAGACAAAATCCACTATTATAAATTAGATTGAGAAGAATTTTAAAAGTAAAACTATGAATTCACTTCCCTCTTCCTGCAATATTCTTGTATCTTTACTCTCCTAGCAAGCTGTCCATTCTGTTATGCCCACCTTCTCTTCCTTTTCACTAAAGCCAGTCCAACTTGCACTACTTGATTCTCTCTTCTCTTGTACACTAGCAGGCCTTGTTTGAGGCCCATTTGTCCTTTTCTCTTTTATTCCCACCCCCTCTTCTTCTATATGCCTTCATTATGGACCCATGAAATCTAACCCAGAAAATTCGACAAACATTTCTAACCCAAATCCCCAAATTGACATGATGTTAAATCAGATATCAAACTAAATAAATAAATAAAAAAATTAAAAAGAATATGCTATTAAATATAATGTACAACACTTTAGAGAAAAAAATAGAAAATATATTCTCCATGCATACTATAAAGAAACTGCAAAGTCAGTAAATATATATTTTCAATGGAGAAAGGGTCAGTCACATGAACACAATAATTACCTTGACTCCATACAGTGATATTGTGCTGCATATCATTGCAGAAACTTCATCCAGAGAATGACTTGAGTACTTCACATCTCCAGCCTTTTCTTCAATTTTATTTGCTAAATTGTTGGAGTTTGAATCAGTCGAAACTTGGGAAGACTGGAAAAAGAAAAAAGGGACCCTAAATATATGGTAGATGTAGTTATGGGTGATAAGTTTACGAAAATAAACAAAACTATAATAAAATACATAGAACGGTAAATACAAAAAAAAAAAAAGGATAATAACTGCATTTCCAGAATTATTGGAGCCTAGAATCTAGATTATCAAGGAAGAGTAATTAAAAACTCAAAAGAACAATAGAAAAAACAAAATATTTCAGATATGATGTAATTCAGGAAGAAAATAAAACTTTATAACTTACTCAAGCACACATCTACCCCAAATAACAATACCTTAGCAAATTTTCCACTGAAAACAGAGAGAGCAATCTTCCAGAATGCTGGTATATGATGGACTATAACTGCAGTTAATCTACGGATATACCTTCCTCTTAAACCATCAACCTCTTCGCCAGTTAAATTTGCTGGATGAGAATGGACTGCAGGATAGCTATTACCAATAGGGGAGTTGTTGATATCTGACTGACAATAGTTACAAAAACAATATTAAAAAAAATTCAAACCAAAATTTTAACCTAGCTTAATGACAATAAACATACAGATTCATTCTCATCTTGAATCTGCCTCCATCTGGCATCAGAAAGAGCCCTGTCACGCAAATCATTATGCAAATTTTCCATTCTAATCTCATGATCTAGTGTACACTTCTCGAGCAGACCACGAATTCTCTGATTCTGTGAAGGAAAAAAACCGAAAAGGCTCAACAATTTGGTCATCACAATGAAAATGAGAATGATAAGTTTAGAAATAATTAAAAGCCCGAAGGGTGGAAAATTAAATGTACGAAAAACTTAAGAGGGGAGGTAGGTACTGTTAAACACTAGGAAAGATAAATGTTGAGTTTAAATCGTGTGTTTCAAAGAGAGCACAAGTGCTTTGTTTATATTCTTAATAATATATATATATATATATATATATATATATATATACACATATATACATATATATATATATATATACATATATATATATAACATATACATATAACCTGTATATTCTTAATTATATATACTGGAGATCTCACATCGACTAGAGATAAAGCCTTTCAATAGTTTATAATAAGTGCAATTCTCACCTTAGAAGCCAATTTTGTAAGGTTAAGTTAGGCTTAAAGTCCACTTCTTAATATGGTATCAAAGCCATTTAGAATCTACCCTAACAAAGTTGTTAGGCCTATCGGACCATCCGCTATCGGATCACTCTTAAATATATAGTCCCACACACAAGTTGAAAATCCCAACGTAAAGAAAGTGTGTTAGAGATCCCATATCGACTAGAGATACCAAATGACTCTGACATAACTTGGGATGCTTCTCCAACACCTCTTCTAGTATATATATTAAAGCCTTTCAATAGTTTATAAATAAGTGCAATCCTCACCTTATAAGTCAATTTTGTAAGATTAACTTAAGCTTAAAGTCCACTTCTTAATATGGTATCAAAACCATTTAAAATCTACCCTAACAAGATTGTTAGGCCTATCGGACCATCCGCTATCGGATCACTCTTAAATATATAGTCTCACACACAAGTTGAAAATCCCAACGTAAAGAAAGTGTGTTAGAGATCCCACATCGACTAGAGATACCAAATAACTCTGACATAACTTGAGATGCTTCTCCAACACCTCTTCTAGTATATATATTAAAGTCTTTCAATAGTTTATAAATAAGTGCAATCCTCACCTTAGAAGCCAATTTTGTAAGGTTAAGTTAGGCTTAAAGTCCACTTCTTAATATGGTATCAAAGCCATTTAGAATCTACCCTAACAAGATTGTTGGGCCTATCGGACCATCCGCTATCGGATCACTCTTAAATATATAGTCCCACACACAAGTTGAAAAGTCCCAACGTAAAGAAAGTGTGTTAAGGATCCCACATTGACTAGAGATACCAAATGACTCTGTCATAACTTGGGATGCTTCTCCAACACCTCTTCTAGTATATATATTAGTGTCGCTCTTGGCAAATTGAAATTCCAATACAAGACCCATCTTTGACAGATAATGATATAGTGATCATGTTTGATCCTTCCTTGACACCATCTCACGTACCAGATCCAGTCTCTTAAATTGGTTGGCCTATTAGTATTAAAAAAAGGTATACGTTCCACTTGTAACCCTTGTCCCCACTATACAAAACTCAAGTTATTATCAACTTTCCACCATACATTATACTCTGCTTGACCATGTTATCTTATATTCCTATTCCTAAGTTCCAACATCTCACCTAAAGTGGCAACAAGGGATGATCGATGAAATGAGCACCCTTCAAAGTAGTAGTACTTGGAAGTTGGCTCCTCTTCCAATTGGCAAATCAATTGTTGGGATGGTAAATTGATCACTACAAAGGTTGACTACTTGCCAAAGGATAGACACAAATCTACATCCAAGATTATACTGACACTTCCTTTCCTATTGCCAGTATGACATCTATTCAACTTTTTCCCATTGCAGTTATTCATCATTGGACTCTATTTCAACTTGACATCAAAAATGCATTTCTACATGGTGACCTAGATGAAGTCTACAAGGAGCAACCTCCTGGATTTTTTGCTTAGAGGGAGTTGTCCATATGGTATGTCGTCTCCGTAAGTCCCTTTATGGCCTCAATCAATCATCCTGTGCATGGTTTGAGCATTTTCAGATTGTCATCCAACAGTTTTAAATCATACAAAGTGATGTTCATCCTTATCTATTTTATCTCATCCTCTCCAAGAATGTATCTATCACATTGTATATCTGGACAACATTGTTATCATAGGTATTGATATATTGTACAACTAAAACAATATCTTGCTCAAGAGTTTCAGATAAAAGATCTTGGACACTAAGATATTTCCTTAGTAAAGAATTACTCCTGTGAGTGTCCAAAATTATTACTCTATGATGCAAAGGCAATGTTTTCCCCTCTAGAAGAAGTATGTGTTTCCCGTGTTTATTTTATGAGGAAATATGGATGATCACAAATGATGCAAAAGTCATAGTAATTTTATACGTGATCCCAAAATCAAATCACAAATAGCAGCATACTCTTGTGGCAAACCATACAAGCCAAGGTCATAAAGAACATATTACAATTCTCACTTTAATTCTTCACATCTGCAATGGTGGAAGGAAAGGAACTCACTAAAATCATGTAAAGCCCAAACTAAGTAGACACAAAACCTTCAAAATGTCATGAAGCAAGAAGTTTTAAGAGATCTTGGCACATGTTATACAGACGTTGTGTGTCATTGGTATAATGGGCACGGGCCTCACTCCAAACTGATACACATGTCTCACGGGGAAGGAAAATAGGTTTGAGTGAGGTACAAATATTAATAACATTATAGAGTTGAGCAACAATCTTTATCCATTGTTATCGATTTTCTATATGAAAGGATTCAGCAGTGGTAGTGAAATGGGATTTGTAGCCCAATCCACTTAACCATAACCCAATTTCAGGATCCCAAGTAGAATTGTCAAATTCATTCATCTTCTTGATACTAATAATATGGCTAGAAAAGACGGGAGAATTTGTTCTGGAAGTTGATGTGATATTGAAAAACATTTTCTTTTTCCGGATAACCTAAGGAGAGGGAAAAGTAGATTGGATCACCAAATCAGGATGGGTGGCACGCATCGACAATTTGATAGATCAATGCAGCGCAATCCCAATCTTGTGTTTGCTAGAGAAAAAGAGGTCGATAGAAACATCCTCAAAAGAATGGCCGGAGGCGGCGCCAAAACAATGAATGCCAACCTAGAAGAAAGGGTCGCAAAAAGAAAAAAAAAAAAAAGCCCGCGCACCAAACGAGAAAACACACAAAAAAAAAATCGAAAAAAAGAA